>OOGD01000161.1_pt1 | contig 15124 bp, 2 predicted proteins | sample 1670381 | NCBI WGS metagenome assembly OOGD01 (sample SAMEA98146918, study PRJEB22522) | marine metagenome | biome: marine biome; feature: marine water body; material: sea ice | place: Arctic Ocean | collected 14-Sep-2015 | depth 1.3 m | reverse complement strand
GACCTTTCTCGAAAGTGAGAAAAACGCTACAACTATGTCACTATGCATTCAGGAACAGGTCGAAATCCGCATAGCCAGCATGCCTAAGCAAATGTCAGTCGAAGAGGTGCAAAGCCTCAAGATAACATTCCGCGAACATGCATTGCAGAAAATGGTAGTTGTATACTGTGATGACCTTGCGACAAAAGCCATCACCACATACTGTGAAGAAGTTTTCACACCTACTGATGAGGCAGAACACGACGAGAACCTGAGCAAAGACATGGAAGCATGGAATGAATCCACTAAGTGGCAATGGCGTTGTGCAAAATGTGAACACGTCAATGACCACCACGGGGAAATTTCAGACACCACCTGGTGCTCAAACTGCAAAGAACTATATGTGTCAGAACCTGCCCAGCAGGCGCAACTCACCCAGGAGCAACGAGCACACAATGAGTCCGATGACTCAGTCTTTGGTACCTATAAACCCATTGACCAAGCTCGAGGCCTCAAAAGGGTTGAAGGGTCCACTGTTACCATGATTAACGTAGCAGGAATGATGGTCGCAGGACTCGAAATGCAACTGACCCCAGACAACAAACATGACATAGTCGACTACCGGGTGCAGATGATGATTAAGCACCTCGACCTAGAAGGCGACTCATGCATAGAGCAAGTATACGAAGACATGTGCGCACCAGTGAGAGTTGAAGTCGCCATCGAACTGGAAGAACTTGCTAAGCAAGCTGCAAGGACCGCTGAGATAGAAGCCAAAAGGCTCGCTGACGAAGAAAACAGACAGCGCGATTACCTTGCAACTATAGCACAAGCAGAATTAGACAAGGTTCATGCACAAGAGTTACTCGACACTCAACTAGACTCAGAAGCGCAGAACGCCAAAACACGTCAAGATGCTGCGAAAAGAGTCAAAGAAAGGATTGCTGCCCAAGATGCCAAGAAGCCACGATGCAAACGCATGGACTGCCTAAGGTTATGCCACACCCCAGACCCGTTCTGCGGACCCTTGTGCAAAACCATGCAGGAAAGAATTGATGCATCCATTGTTTCACAAAACAAAGTTCTCCTTGAAGCACTCGAAACCCAAAAGGGCACAATCGCTAACATGTCAGAGGACTTAAGGGCAAGACTAGAAATAGCGATGAAAATCAAGTGCGACAAAAAGAAGCGTGATGCGATGAACATTGCCTTCAAATTTGAAATGGACACCGCACTTAAAGATAACCCTGTCCCAGAAATGCAACGATGCAAAGAGTGGGCATACACAGGTTACTGCCAATACAGGGGAACCTGCAGCAAAACCCACATACCATGGAATGTCTATGATGTCACTCGCAGAAGCGGGCACGCACAAATTGTCCCACCTGAACAACAGGAAGCGCGAGAAGAGTTAACTGACATTGTGACCAGTGAGACGCTGAAAAATGAAGAGCACAGCTCCACTCGAAACATTCCAGAAGGACCATTCACGATGCTAGCTGCAGACGGCAGATGGTATCAACACCCAGGTAATACCACTCAGCAAGGTGATACACCAGCTCCGCTACCACCAGTGCCGATTTTCGTAAATGTTACAGTTGAGAACCAAGCAGAGCATGAGAGTTCTCCAACTTCCGAAGAAGCACAAGCAAGCAATGACGGGAAGCAGAAGCACGAGATTTTCAAACAAGAACTTGTTGACCGCATTGCAGCGACCAAGCTCGCCAAAGAAGTACAATCCGAAGAGCAAGAACGATTGATACAAGAAAGTAGCGACGCGCAAAAACGCGCATGGCAAGCCGAAGAGCAACAACACGTGCTTTGGCAACAAGCCGCAGCGACTGAGCTCGCCGAAGACGCCGTCGCAAAGCTCGAAGCACCTACTCCTCCCGCACCCACCTCACCTCCATTTGAAGGACCGGACATAGATTTCAACAAGTTGTTTGGAACCGCCGCACAAAACGTAGCTGTTCCACTTCTACAGTGCCAATGCACTGCATGCAAACCATGTCCAAAGTGCCCGAATGTAAACTCAGGAGAGAGTTGTGGAGTGTGTGCAAAAAGGCGTAAGATTTCATGCAACAAAAACGACAGCAATGAGTCTAAAGACGCCGACAAGAAAAAGTATGAGCAATACTGCATTGAGCATCCATACTCTGTACCCACTGCCGCGCTTGCACAAGCGATCTCAAATCGCAAATCAAGCACATCAGTGCCAAGTATCAGCTCATCAAGTAACGAAACACCAGTTTTGCCAAGCAGCACTGCCAGCGCCCAAGCACCTCAAACAGAACCGAATAGTTGGAGCTGCGGCAATTGTGAGTACTTCAACGCCAATGTCGATCGTTGCGAAATATGTGGAGACTTCCCACAGCTCAATGCTGGAATCGAACAAATTTTTTACAATGAGGCAAGTTCCACCACTGTTGAACCGAACAGCAAGAGGAGCAAAGGAGAGTCGAAAGCAGCACTAGCCGGCCTAGAAAAGAAGCCAGAGCAAATGAACCCAGCTGAACTCAGTTCATGGATGAGTGCTAACCCGGCACAGCCAGGGCAACAGCGTTTCGACCTCCCTGATCAAAGGGCAGATGCATCTGAACCAAGCTCAGGCGATAAGATCCGGGAAGGCACCAGTGACAAAAACAAGTTCTTGTTGATCAATAAGGTAAAACCTGATGTAGGCATGACACCAGCTCAGGATGCTGCCACCCCAGCCACCTCAGAAAGTAGTGGATGGAGTGGCCTCCAAGGACAAACTCCCGAAGAAGTCACGAAAGCTGAAGAATGGAGAATCAGGTACGAAGCCAATCGCAAGTTGCATCCTAAGCCACAAGTTTCCACCAATGCTCAAATTGCATCATGGAAAGCAGAAGCGGATGCCAATCAACTACGCGACGCCGCCTGGAAAGATAAACACCAAAGAGAAGTTGTTGAGATTGAAGCTGAAGAAGCCGCCGAAGCTCTCCAACAAGCGCAAAGTATCGCCTATAACAGGCAGATCCCGATACTTACCGCAATGCCACACCAAGAACCCCTCAAGGGCGACGATGTTAAAGTCACTTATGAGGGCACCACTTGGAGCTGCCAACAATGCAGGGCATGCACAGACATCGATTACACAAACTGCAATGAGTGTAAGTTCCCTAAGCCCAATACACCAGAGCCAAACGACTGGCTGTGTGCGTGCGGTTTATCGAACAGAGTTCGACACAAGGAATGCATAAACTTCATGTTTCACAACAACAAGAATGAAGCCATGCCGCTCCAACCAGGAACAAATGCATCATCCGCACCCTGGCTTGCAGGCAAAAAGAATACCTTTGTCGCCAACTCACCATTTTTAGTCTACCCTCAGCTAGACAACAACCTACAACCAATAAAGGCTACGTCCTCAGGACCACAAGCCTATGCATCAGAGCCCGAGAAAATCGACAAGACCATCATCATCATGACAGGAGCTCCCCAAGGTGCAATTCGAGCCGAATGGAAATGGAGGTGCAGTGAATGTGACTACATCAATGACGGAGAAAAAGCATCGATGTGCACCAGTTGTGGCAAAACCACCGCACCACCTCCACCCAGGAAGGCAACCTAAAAAGGTCCACTTTCTTTTGCCCGCGCTTCTGCCCCTAAAAAGAGGATAACCCGCAAAGCGCTCGCATCATAGCCATAAAGGCCAATTCCCACAGATTGTCTGCCAAGCTAGTCAACTAGCAGATAATCTGCCAAAGGCATTACATACCACACCAGCGTTTCAGAAGCTAAGCCATGGCCAATTTTGCATCGATCTATTCGACACAGACCGGATGCATATCATTGGGCGCCAAGCAGCCTCTGAGAAGCCAACTGCTTCCTTACTTTTTGTATAGTGACGCCGGTCTTCCCGCCTTGGGGCGAGAAAGCCCACCGCGGGGGGTGTAGGCCGTGTGTATGCACTGCTGCACTCATTTACCTGACTGCAGCTATTTAACACCAATCAAGATCTAAAAGCTTGCATTGCAATCCAATAGCACGGATACCAATAGCGAATCCCTTAATACCGAATTGACTCTTTGAGTGTTACGGGATGAACCTATCTACAGGTTATGAGCCCACGTCTGGCAACACTTTGCCAGCCGCTGTAATCTTCGATGATGGAGGAATGGAAATTGATTTACCACTGGGTGTACCAGTCGCAATGGCACCCACTACCCCTCCCCACAACCAATCCAATCAAACCATGTCAACTGCAGTAGTGCACCATGGCGCGCCGCTCTCAGCAGCACCGTTCTACGGAGGCGGTGGATCAGCAGCCGCAATTGCATTACCCTCAGGGTCACATTCACAAACACACACTTCGAATCAACTCATACCGTTTCAAGTCAATGTGAATTTACCCCAGACAGGGTCACCGGCAAAGGCAGAACTTCAAAATGAGATTTCACTGCTTAAGCAGCATATGCTCAGTTTGAACATGGAACTGTATCAAGCCCAAATGATTGCAGCACAAACAAGTGGTCATGAATCACAATTCCAAGCACGTGCAGCAGAAATCATGGCAAGATTCGAGGCCACAGCAGAGGAAGCTAAGCATATATGGAGTGAAGCACATGAAGTGTCCATGGGTATGCAAAAAGCTGAGAGCCAGAAGGAATACATCTCACTCAAAAACGAAGCAGGTGCCCACATCGCCAAGCTAACCGAAAAGCTAGAAGCGACCCAAAGGCAAGCTCATGAGTTCCAGGCCAATAAAGAACAAGAGTTCCAAGCCAAAGCCAAACGATTGGAAGCAGAAATGCTCAGGAGGGAAGCCGAACTGAAACAAGTTGCCCAAGCTCAATTCGATCAACAAAAAGGATCCCATACACAGGAAGTTGAAGCCAAGAACCTAGAGATTCAGAAAAACATTCTCAGGCTCAATCAGCAGAAACTTGAATGTGAGGCACGTGAGCAGCAAGTCAACGTGAGGCTACAAGAAGTGAATCATCAGACAGAACTCCAAAGACAAGCTTTGCAGGAAACGCTAACTGCTAAGCAGTCCATTGAAATCAATGCACATCAGCTAAGTATTACATGTGAGACCGAACGAGGCATCCTCAGCAACGAGGCATCCAAGTTGCAGTCAATCATTGATGAGCAGGCTGCCACAGTAAAGCAATTCCAGCAGAGGGATCAAAATCAAGCTCAAATGCTTGCTCAGATCCAGAATCAGCACGCCCAAAAGAACGCTCAAGATCAGCAAGAGAAACAATACCTTGAAACTGAAACCGAGCGTAAGTGGGCAGAGCATCTAGCGGAAAAGAAAGCAAGGTGGCTTCATGAAAAAGCAGAGCTGCAATTACAATTTGACAACGTGTCTCAACAGCTACAAAGCATCAAAGACACACCTCAGCTTACCACTTCACAAGTTGAATGGGATGTGGAAGGAAAGGCCCGCGAGAATGTAGAGCTGCAAGCCCAATTGAACAAGCTTCTTCAAGAGAAAGCAGTGATGCAAGAACAGATGCAATCACAGCATGATTTGGCCAGCTCGAAACGCACCGCGGATCTAACATACAAGAGAATGCAGTCTGTCCCTAAAAGGACCACGGTGTCAGAAACCCCAGAAGTATTCATTCTTTCACCAACTCCTAAGGAGAAAGCCACGCCACCAAACACTGAATCCGTATCAAGCTCTGAAGAATCTAGTGACGAGGAAGAGAACACATCAGGACAATACACTGACTCGGAATGGCGAAAATGGTACAAAACACATCCGCCAACTCATGCATCAGACTCTGACGACGAATCCTCTGAAGAGGCAATCAAATCAGAACATGAGAAAAAGAAGAAGGAATTCCGAGAAATCTTCCCACCAGATGGACGAATCAGGAAAGGAGACATTCCCAAAGCACACGAGGCAGAATCGATTTCATTCGACAATTGGCCCAGCCACCGCAAAGAGAAAACATGGCGAACTGACACATTTCGAACTATTGCTACATCGAGTGTTGATCCCGACAATTGCTTTAAATGGCTTATTGCCATCAAGAAAGCTGTTTCCATAGAGGATCTCCCAAAAACACCGATTATCTTCAAGCAATTAGAGCCAAAAATCTTGAAAGCGGGCATCAAATGCTGTAAGGAGCCATTTAAGACTGACATGAAGACACTTGTGCGAAAAGCTCAAGAAAACGAAGATGACCCCCGTTTGTTACCTGGTTCAGAAATTTTTTGGCTGATGCTACAAGAAATGAAGCGCACAATCCCTGAACAAACAGCCACATCTTACAGGGAGATCCTGCACGTTAAGTTGAAGAACAACGACATGAGGAAATTCCTTGAGAAATGGACAAGCTGCTTAGAGGATGCCATAGAAGACCCACCAGAGAGTCTTCTCGCGACACTTTTCATTGAACAGATTGAGCAATGTGAACCCTTTCAAGAGCACTGGGAACATGTCACATTACCATTGATAGTGAAGAATGAAGCACGCACATACAAGTTTGCCATGAGTGCTGTGACAGTTTGGCTTGAACAAAAGAAGGCGAAAGACAAAGCTAAGTCGATCAAGCAAGCAAACGAGTCAGCATGGGACGATCAAGAAACACCCAAATGGGCCTCACCAGGATGGATTGAGAAACCTAAGTTCAAAAGGGGAGATTGTCACACATACTTCAATAAAGGAAAGTGCGCAGACGAAACTTGTGGTTTCAATCACGAGAACACCTTGCACCAAGGAGGCAAAGGTAAGAGTAAAGGAAAAGGAAAGAAAGGAGAAAGTAAGAGAGAGGCCAGCTCAGACATAACATGTTTCAATTGTGGTAAGAAAGGTCACAAATCTGCAGAATGTCGAGGTCGATCTCAATCCCGAGAACCTAAAGGAAAAGGCAAGGGACAAGAAAGTAAAGGAAAAGGTAAAGGAGACAATAAGGGCAAAGGTAAAGGCAAACGCAGTTCAAGTGAAAGTACACCGCGTAAATGTAAGACATGCGGGAAGACCGATCATAAGACCGCAGATTGCAAAGACAACGCCCCTAAATGCGTAGCACACTATAAGAGTGATTGCACCACACCAGGCTGCCAAAAATGGCACCCTCCAGTATGTCTATTCTGGGAGAAGGGCACATGCACCAAAACTGCACATGATTGCATCTTCCTGCATAGGACAACCACATGGAGTAAGCCGAGAAACGCATCTCCTGCCTCAAACACCACCTATGAAAAACCGAGAGCTGACTCACCAGCACCACAAAAGTATACGACCGCCCAGAAAAAGGAATACAAGGCCGCTATAAAAGCCGAGGAAGAAATTGCTGCCGCTAAGAAAGAAAAGCGCAAAGCCTCCAAGGCCAGAAAGAAAGCCGCTGGTATAGGAGCAGTAGCAGTTACGGCAAGTAGCCATGATGGCTTGTCGCCGTTAAACCTTTAGGGCAGTCCGTCATAAGACCCGGTGTTACCCTTGCGGGGGGTGTTACCCTTGCGGGGGGTGTTGAAGTTCCGGGGGGTGGAGTTAGAATTCACAATGCATTCATGGCATTAGCCAAACCAAGGAAGAAAGTGCATTTTGCCAATGAGCCTTGGTCACAGCACACCATCAACAAAACAAAAACAAAAATACCTTTTTTAATAGAGCAGTTCGTTCAGGTGTATCCTCAGGAAGATGTTAACAATGTTCCACAAGCGGACATCGTAGGGCCGACATCATATGTCTGGTACACTTGGAGCACAGATGTTAAAGATGCCAGAGACAAAAACACGGCCAAGCCGTCAGTGCATCCTCGCTATGTTGAAGGTTGGAGGTTCGATGCTGAAAAGCGTCTATCCGAATCAGGGGCCCCACGTTATGACATCGCTAGCATCAACTCACAAGAGTCAGCAGCAGCCCTTAAAGCTCATCGACTGACCATTAGTATGCAGACAAACTGCAACCAGGCAAGAAAGTGCAATCAACCGATTTTGTCGGCAAAGGAGACTACGTCCACACTTGGACAGATCAATGGGAATAATGCTGGGACCCAAAATTCTAGTACAGTTATTGATTCCGCTGTAGCGGCTCCTAAACCGATTCGTGTTGGCACTGATTGTTCTGGAATGGAGTCCCCCATTCAAGCACTAGAGGGCATGAAGGTGCCGTTTGACCAAGTGTTTGCGTGTGACAAGGACCCGGACTCTAAAAAGTCTATCGAAGCCAACTGGAAACCAGTCACTTTTTACCCAGACATCACCACAAGGGATAACGCTATAAGCCCTGAGGTTGATCTCTACACCGCTGGTTTCCCTTGCCAGTCCTTCAGTAGGGCAGGCAAGCAAGAAGGTTTTTATGATGCCAAGGGGAACGGGACAATTTTCCATTATGTCCATGACTACATTGTCAAAACGCTTCCCAAAGTATTCGTCTTAGAAAATGTCGACGGCATCGTTACTATTGATGAAGGTGAGTGCCTCAGAGTCATAATTAAAGCGCTAGAGAGCATTAAGGCTCCACTTGGATCTGAAATCACAAAGATACACGATCGCAAATGCGCAAGACTCCCAATATACGAAATACATTGGAAGGTACTGAATGCCAAAGAAAATGGCACACCCCAGAGCAGGAGAAGGTGGTATTGCATAGGCTTAAGAAAAGATCAATTTGAGGGAGGACTAACTGGCAAGAAGAGCTCATTCGCATGGCCCAAAAACATTCCATGTCCGCCTTTGTCTGATTTCCTTGACGACGATCATTGCCATGACAAACCACACAATGCCACACAGCTATCCCCATCGGTACACAGAAATATCCAAAAAGCACAGCTAAAGCTTATATCCGAAGGGAAGGATCCTAACCAACTCGACTATGTAATAGACTGTTTCAGGTCCTCGGCGCATTTTCACAATCTTTCGCCTTGTATCACACGTAGCAGAGACCGAGGACATTGGATCACGAGTCGCAACAGGTTGTTCAATAAACAAGAAATGTTTCGCCTACAGGGCATGGACCCCACTAAATTTAAAGTCTCCATTTCCCAGAAGAGTCTTGGCCAGCAAATAGGTAACGCGATGAGCGTCAATGTCGTAGAGAGAGTTATCCAATCCACACTGAAAGCAGTAGGTCTACTTGATCAAGCCGCACCAGACCGTTGGGCCACTGGAGAAGCACTATCACAACTCAAAGCCTCTAGGGGTAAGACATTCTACAAGCTAGTTAAGAATCATGCAGAGGGAGAGAGACGAATTGTTGTCGAACTTAGCGAAGCAGCAGCATCACCTGCCAAGAGACCTGAATTATCCAACATTCGCTTCATCGCGGATACGGGTGCATCACTACACTTAGTCGATCGCAAGTCTTTATCAGGGAAGCAGCAGCAACGCGTCAGGAAAAGCACCAAAGAGATTGCATTAAACACTGCAAATGGACTGGTATGGTCAAGTGATGTAATTGACCTATATATCAAGGAGCTGAACATTAACATCACAGCTCATGTTCTAGAAAACACGGTGCCCGTATTATCCATGGGATTATTGGTCAAAGACCACAATTTCGATTTCATTTGGCGAAAGGCCACAGGACCCTATTTGCAAAAGGGATCAGAACCAAAACGTAAGTGCTTTGAAGCACATGACGTGCCTTTTATAGTTGCCGCATATCAGTGTCACAACATAGAAGATGGGCCCCAATCATTAGAGGACATCACCCTTGAAGAACAATCAGCAATTGTTGACATTGAAGTAAAGGATGGACAGGAGTTCGAAATGGACACTCCACCCGCTACAGACAACCTAGAGCCCATACCACCCACCATCGACTATGAAGATGCCATTCTAGACGAGGAAATTCTGGCGTCTCACCCGGAAGTTTCGTCCAGAGCTGAACTTATTAAAGTCATGGAGGAAAAGCTCAAGATGCTTAAAAAGCAGTCTCGCAACCAAGCCAAACGGAAGAAAGTCACTTGCACAAAAAGCAACACACATAACATCTTCACTCACTTTCCCTTTGATCCTGAGTGTGAGATTTGTCAGCACAATAAGGCTCACCGGGCATACTGCAAATCAGTTACCACCCCCAGAGTGGATGCCCAACCAGCCCCGACTGAGTTCGCAGAAGCGTTAACTGCTGACCACAAGATTTTGAACAAGTTTGACGAGTCTCGTGACCACGATCGCGCAGCTCTGATTATTCAGGATAAAGCCACCTACTGGCTACAAGGATTTCCTGCACCAGCTAAGAATGGCAAAGAGACACAAAAAGCTCTAGCCAAGTTTGTAGGACGCGGGCGTAAAAACGTTCATGTATATTCTGACAACAGTAAGGAAATAGAAACTGCATGTGAGGCTATGGATTTCCAGCACGACTGCAGTCAACCGTATCGATCCGAGACAAATGGTTTAATTGAAAACGCAGTCAAACGAGTGAATCAAGGCACCAGTTGCGCATTGAGTCAGTCAGGACTTACCACTTATTGGTGGCCTCAAGCAATGGCCATTTACTGTTTTTTCAGAAATAATGTTGATGTTCACACATGCGGCAAAACCGCCTATGAGCAGAGATTCGATGAACCATTCAAAGGAAAATTGATCCCACTAGGAGCTGAAGTTACCTATGTGCCCCACAGCCCAGCTGATAAGGAGAGATGCCACAAATTTGGCCCTAAGCGGCTAGAAGGAATCTTCGAAGGATACCAGCAAGAGCATGGAGGGGGTTGGAACAAACAGGTTTACGTTTTAGATTCAGAGGAACTTGAAAATGCTGACAGTCCCAGTGACATACATCATAGACAAGTGCCCATATCAGAACTTATTGTCAAACTAGACGAGAATGGCAAACACTGTTTCCCGATTGCTGAAGGATTGCTCAAGCAACCAGGAGTCGGTGACCGCGAGCAGAAAATAGCGGAAAGACGAGCTGAGAAAAAGCTCGCAAGACAGGAGAAACTTGAAGAAACAAGACGAAGGCTAAAGGAAGAAGAGGAGCAAAGAGCTTCTGATTCCGCTGAGCAGGACACATTAGAGCAAGATTTTTGGACAGTGACTGGTGACTTGATTACCAGACATCACAAAGTTCCAAGACAACATTTGTACACGCCCACGCAGGATGACTTCCCCATGCCATTTGAGTACATTGATATCTTCAGGACTACCTACACAGACTTAGAGACAACCACAGAGAAAAGACTTCAAGATTATTGGACCACAGTACCCACTGAAGATGGTACCATGCCTTTCGGATGCAAAGGACCCAAGCTCTCGAACTACTGGAAAGGATCCACGCAGTTCCAAGTTTTGCGTCCTGAACCAAAGGACAACCACAAATGGGTTAACGGAATTGAAGTCCGCATTCAAACTACGAGTCGCCCAGATAACGTCGATCAGTATGCATGGCCAAGAATGACCGCACCACAAAAGGAAGAAGCAAAAGCACAATGGTTAATAGATGGCCCACTGATGGAAGCTGAAAGAGTCAAAACAGGTAAGAGACACCTTGACCCAGTAAAGCTCGACGACTTCAAAGCGAAACTAGCAGAACTTCAAGCCCAGTACCCACGACCAGTGGTCCCCGTCATGCCCACCATAAGGTACAACGAACAAACCATCGAAGCAATGGCAGGATATTTTTTGGAAAAAGGCGAGCCAGAAGTTAGAGCCAAGAACCGGGGGATAGTCCCTACTCACCTTACCGAAGACAGTACAGAAAGTCCACCGACCACGAACAATAACGATGCTTTCGACGACGACGAATTCATTAGCACACTGTTCGACATTTTCCCCAAAGCAGCCCAAGACAAGCTAGACGAAAAGCGTTACGGTCAACCAGTGACATATGCACAGTCCCTGCACAAAGGATTGTCACAGATGAATGCACAGCTAAGGAATGACCAGACATTCAAAATGCCCACGAAGAACACGCCTAAGCACGTCAGCAAACCTAGGGATCACATCAAAAGGGAACAAAGGATCGGAGATATTAGCGAAGAACTGATGGCAATGATTCACAAAGCCATCCCCATTGATCAAGCATACAAGATAAAAGAGGCCAGCGATGCCGTAGAAGCAGAATGGGTCAAACTTGAAAAGATAAAATCATGGGATGTTGATCTAGTCCAAGACAGGAGGGACGTTGTAAAGAGATCCAAGGACAAGAGTATAACCGTCCACTTTGGGTCACTGAGACCTCTATGTCACCAAAAGAACTCTGAACAGTCAGTAGAGTTTCGAAGCTACAAAGGAAGAGTAATCTTCAGAGGAGACATCGTAAGAGACGAAGATGGCGCTTATGCAGTATTCACAGAACAGGGCACATCAGCGAGTCACTCAGCCTCCACCAAAATCATAGACGCCATAGCCCACATGCCAGGAATGGCCGGCTCAGACGCAGATGCGAAGGCAGCTTACACACAGATTAAACTCTCTGACGCAACACGACTGCTTGGGGTAGGAACTGTTCCTGAAACATGGATTACGCTCCCCCGAGCCAGATGGCCACAATCATGGCTGGACAGGGAGGCCAAAGACCCCCTCTTCGTTCCTGTTTGCCCACTTCTAAGGAACCTTTACGGTCATCCTCTCGCAGGATTGTTGTGGGACAAAGGATCTCAAGAGAAAATCTTGAGCGTAGGTTTTGAAAAAGTACCCCAATGGGAGAGCCTCTACATTCATAAAAAGGAAAAGCTCATACTAGGGGTCTATGTTGACGATTTCCACTTAAGTGGCAGGGAGCAATCCATTGCACCCATGTGGGAAAAACTCGAAAGAGCAGGGATCAAACTTGACCCCGCAGTCCCGTTCAACCACAACACTTATTTAGGATGCACTCAGCATGACGTAGAAATCTCAGAAGCAACGGTCAAAGCCAAAACAATTTTATTCGACCACATTATGAAGCAAGCCAGCGCCACAGAGGCTGAGCTTGACGCAAGCAAACACATGAAGACTAGTTCAGGAAAACATCCTGTCAAAGGATATGAATATGTCATGGCAGGAGCTTGTGAAGGGTGCGTGGAAAGATATTTAGAGCTTGCTAAGAAGCCAAGATCATACCTCAAAAAGGTAGCCACGCCTTGCATAGACGACCAACTCATACCTCCAGAAGATTTCGAAACAAAAGGTGAGCTCGCAAAGGAAGCATCTAAGATAGTGCTTAAAGCACTCTATTGCGCGAGATTAGCAAGACTAGATCTATTATGGACAGTCAACTCACTAGCAAGAGAAGTCACAAAATGGACGGTCGCATGCGACAAGAGACTTCACCGTCTCATGTGCTACATAAATTGCACCAAGGATGACGTAATGACAAGCCACGTAGGAGATCCCTTAGAGGACTGCCGCCTTGTTATGTTTGTTGATGCCTCATTTGCAGGCGATTTAAGAGATAGCAAGTCAACAACTGGAGTTATCATGGTGCTTGTAGGCCCTAGAACTTTTTGCCCCATTTCATGGATTTGTAAGAAACAAGGAGCCATCAGTCACAGTTCCACTGAAGCTGAGATAATTGCCCTTGATGCAGGTTTGAGAATGGAAGGTATCCCGTTAGTAAGTCTTTGGGAATTGGTTATCGACACGTTCGCTCCTGAAAAGGAAGCCAAACTAAATGGACCCCAAAAGGAGGCAAATACCAGAGAGGTTGCATCAACCCATAGTGACCCTCTGAACATTGATTATGTCCCCCCGTCCATCCCAGATGACTCATACTTATGGAAACACCGAGCTAAACTCGTAATTTGTGAAGACAACGATGCCGTGATTACCATGTGTACGAAAGGCAGATCCACCACTATGCGCCATGTTTTGAGAGTGCACAGAGTAGATTTAGACACACTTTGGGAAAGACTCAGGACCGATCCGAGTCTAAGCATGCGTTATGTAGGCACAAAACAACAACTTGCCGACATCCTAACGAAAGGATCATTCACTAAAACTGTTTGGGATGAGCTTAGAGAGTTAATACAAACCGGTCCTGGGTACAAGAAAGCCCCCGAGAAGCAGAGTAAATTATGCAGCGCAGTTGCACATCAAGCCACAGGCCAGAAAATTAAGAAATGTAAGAGTGACCTTGCCATTTTGCGACACTGTGCGAACGTGTTCAAACGCCAGGTGAGCCGACATGAACAAATTTCCATTAATAGTATTAAAAATGAACTATTGGATTCTGGGCCCCTGCTTGCACCTGCATTTGCTGCACCTGCTTTATTGCACTATATTTTGCCATCCGGCTCAAACTCAGCTCCGTGCGTAGCTCCCTCCGGGAGTAGCACACCAACCACCAAGCTGTCAGTCAGCACACTTACGAAACAGTCTCAGACTCAAGAAAAGAAAGCTAAGCCAATGACGAATTGGACGCATGATTCTTGGAGTCAAAACACAAACACTGGTTACGGTTCCTGGCGTCAGGAGTGGCTGCAAACTGCCGAACGAGCAGCCATTGACTCCAAAGAGGACAACAAATGGACCAACAACCAAGAAGAAGCCATGTCCGCCTGGAACCCCACCTCTTGGGGCCAGCAGCAGTGGAACATTCCAAATCCACCGCCTCCTGTCCAACCCAACAAAGGCAAGGAGGGCAAAGGCTATGACGATAAAGGCCACGGCACAGGTCATGGCGGAGCCAAAGGCAAAGGCCAAGGTGATGATCAAGGTAAAGCCAAAGGAGAAAAAGGCAAAGCCTATCCTAACCAAGGTTCCCCAGGACTCGCCAAAGGCGCAGAAAAAGGCCAACGCGAGCGTTGGACATGCACAGGCTGTGGCAAGACCAACACCACAGGCTTTGATAGTAACGGTCGATGGACCAACGCATGCCACTGCACCGCAGAAGCCAAAGCCGCAGGCAAGGCAAAATCATCCACCAAGGATGATCATGCAGATAAAGGTTACTCTAAAAGCAAAGGGAAAGGCAAAACCATTGACGAACACGGCAATGCCCACAGAAACATCCCAGATGCAAAAGGGAACCTCGTATACACCAGAGTGTGGCATGCAAAAGTTGAACACGCATCCGGACGACCCAAATTCGACCGAGAAGTTAAGCCTTACCTGGTAGGAGACGAATCTGACCGTGAAAAGGCACTGCACAACAGATGCACAATGTGCAAACACATTGCAAACAACAAGACATGCAAAATGGGAACTCAAGATTCACACACATGCAGAAGGGCCCACCATCCGACCCTTATACACATCTGACTCTGCCGACGAAGCACACAAACTCAAACTA
>OOGD01000160.1_pt1 | contig 15271 bp, 12 predicted proteins | sample 1670381 | NCBI WGS metagenome assembly OOGD01 (sample SAMEA98146918, study PRJEB22522) | marine metagenome | biome: marine biome; feature: marine water body; material: sea ice | place: Arctic Ocean | collected 14-Sep-2015 | depth 1.3 m | reverse complement strand
AATATAAATAGTTCAGTCATTCATCCAGAAATTCTATGAATTTAGGCATTAAGCCTAAAAACAAAGCTCATTTCTTAAAATATATCTCCTTTAGCATCGCAGGGGCGGTCATTCTAGACAAGCGATATTTATCACCTTGATGAATGTTAATTTAGTTATCTATAAATACATCAATTATATTTGACCTTAGATAATATTTAGCCTAGAAAGTGACAGTAAATTATTAGTTGAATGACCAATGTCTGCTAGCAATATGAGTAGCAGACAGCAGCGGCCACTAGCAAGGTACTCATGAGCAATACACAAAACGAGATTACAGTCATCGCTATAGGTGGCGGTGGTTTTACCCATGAAACAGATCCCGACCTAGAGGACTTTATCCTTGCCCAAAGCCCTGTTAAGCACCCAAACATCGGATTTATTGGTGCTGCAAGCCATGACAGCCCCAGTCGCATAGACCTTTTTTATCGACGTTTTTTAGGCTCGGCTCAATCGCCCAGTCATCTGCTCCAGAGCGCTTCAATACAGACGGCAAAAGACTGGGTGAGCCAACAAGATATTATTTACGTAGGGGGCGGAGACACTCAACATTTACTCAATTACTGTCGCAAAAACCAACTCGATCATGTATTAGCAATAGCAGCAAATTCTGGAACTATCCTTGCGGGTGTCAGTGCTGGGGCAGTATGCTGGTATGAGTTTGCTTTGTCTGATGCTGCGGGAAATGGACTCAAACCACTCCCCGGACTTGGACTTCTGCCAGGTAGTTGCTGTCCACATTACTCATCTGAACCCGAACGCCAGATAGCTTTTCAGCGACAAATTAGCAATGGGGCCCTGCCCAACGGAATTGCCATTGATGATGGAGTTGCTGTATTGATGAGATCAGGTCAGCTGCCAAGGTTCTATACAGCCCGAGAAGGATTGGGCGCTTATGCAGTAGAAAAACGAGCCAGCGACAGTATCTCCACAAGAATATCACTCATCGAATAAGTTTGATCAATGATGAGGCCAATGGCACATGATTTACATACCGATCAAATCAGCTTGATCTATAATGTTTTGAACCATGCGTATGGAGGCAGCATCAATTAATTTACCCATATACTGAACGGCACCAATACCTTGAACCAAAGCTTCATCGTAGGCTATCTTCATTTCACGAGCGGCAGTTACAGCCTCTTTTGAAGGGGAAAAAATATCCTGTGCATGCTCAATCTGGGAAGGGTGAATCGCCCACTTACCAGCTAACCCCAACTGCATAGCGCGGCGACACTCGATGCGATAAAGGTCTGGTTGGTTAAAATCAACAAAAGGGCCATCCACAGGGGTAAGGCCATGGGTTTTACAAGCGATCACCAATTGATTGCGATGGTAGTGCCATATATCTCCGGGGTAATCAATGGTCCCTTCAATCGATTCCATGGGAATACCCTGACTGGCCGAAAAGTCTCCAACACCAAGTATCAAGGCTTCTAACCTAGGAGTTGAAGCTGCAATGGCGTTGATGTTAGTCATGGCTTGAACATCTTCAATCAGGCATTCAATGCCTATTTTATGGTGAAGCCCTAAGTCTAATTCCAATTGCGACAATAATTTATCAACAAACAGAACATCGGCTGCGTCCAGAACCTTTGGCACCATGATCACGTCAAGATTATCACCGGCGCCGGTGACTAATTCGATGATGTCTCCATAACAGTAGGGACTTGCTGGGTCATTAATTCGCACACTGCGAGTGGTACGGCCAAAGTTGAGTGTATTTAGAGCATCAACAACTTTACTCCGAGATGCTTTTTTTTCACTCGGTGCAACAGCATCTTCAAGGTCGAAAAAAATATAGTCTACATCGAGCTGAGAACCCTTAGCCATCATAGACACAGAACTACCTGGAATGGCTAATTGACAGCGCCTTAATCGGATTGGGCGAATATTTTTCATTGGATTATCTCTGTTTTATAAGGTCAATATAGACGCCACGGACCATTTCAGGACTGCCCGTGCAAAAATAAAGAGCGATTCATCAAAGCGGCGTGCACTTACGACAAAGGTGGTTTGAAGATCGGAGGCTTCTTGAAGGTTGCTCACTTGTTTGTCCTGTTGAGTGGGGTATCGTACGAAGAGTGACTTGGATTTTTAATCTCTGGGGTTTGAATGTTCGGGGTCAGGATAACCGGGGGGTGATGGGCGGTGACCGGAGGGGGCGTGCCGTTAAAGCGTTCAACCTCAACAAGACACGAATGCGCAATCGGCCCCTGGCCAAGTTTCGAGGTGCCCTTATCAGGGGTCAACACGTTTGGATTACCGTGTTTGCACAGGCTGTCCTTGGTACTTGGGTCTAAGGGGTCATACCAGGCGCCGGTGCTCATTTGAATGACCCTTGGTCTCAAGTTTATATCGATCCGTATACCGCCAAGACAAGCGCCACGGTGATTGAACACCCGTACGATATCGTCGTCGACCAGCCCGCGTGCTGCGGCATCATCTGGATGCATATGGACCGGTTCACGCCCTCCAATCTTGGATGATTTACTATAACTGCCGTGATCAATTTGCGAGTGAAGTTTGTTTTTGGGCTGATTTGAAATCAAATGGAGCGGGTGCGCGTTATCTTGTCCTCCTAGCCACTCACAAGGCTCGCGCCAGACCGGATAGCCAGGGCAATCAGCATAACCAAAGTCTGCAACAGTTTGTGAAAATATTTCGATTTTACCACTCGGTGTTGCCAGTGGATTGGCGGTGGGATCTTTGCGAAAGTCACGCAGCATAACAGTCGGCTCGCTAGGAGCGGTCATTTTGAACCACCCATCTTGCCTGAATTGTGCATAGTCTGGGATCTCGATATTAACTGCGGCGGCCCTTTGTTGGGTTTGATCATAAATCCAACGTTGCCAATCTTCTTGGCTGCGGCCTTCGGTGAACGTTTGCCTGACCCCCATGGCTTCTGCGAGTCCCGCAAAAATCTCAAAATCATCACGGCTTTGTCCGTATGGTTCGGTCAGTTTTGACATCGACACCACATAGGGGTCGCGTGGCGTCATCGCGATATCCTGACGTTCAAGTGGTGTGGTGCACGGCAACACAATATCGGCGCGCTTTGCGAGGGCATTCCAACACCATTCGTTGACTATTATTGTGTCTGGCTTGGCCCAAGCGCGCATCAGGCGATTGATATCTTGATGGTGATGAAACGGATTGCCGCCGGCCCAATAGACCACTTTGGTGTCTGGATATTGATAGGTCACACCGTCGAACTCAAAGTCTTCACCAGGATGCAAAAGCAAGTCACTGATCCTTGCCACTGGAATAAAGCTGTCGATCTTATTCTGGGCTTGTGGAAACGATGCCCCAGGTAAGATTGTGAACTGGCCGCCGATATGATTTGTTGCACTGTAACCAAACCCAAAACCGCCACCGGGTAGACCGATTTGGCCCAGCATTGAGGCCACCATAATTGTGGCCCAGAACGCTTGTTCACCGTGGTCTTGGCGTGTCAGTGACCAGCTGGCAGAAATCATTGTGCGCTGTCGCGCCATTCGTCTGGCAAGGGATCGAATAGTTTCGGCTGGAAGTTCACTAATTTCTGCTGCCCAATCAGCAGTTTTTGCAATCCCGTCGTCCTCGCCCAGTAGGTAGGGTAAAAATGCATCAAAGCCTTCGGTGTATTTGTCCAGGAAGCCTTGGTCACTTAGGCCCTCTGTATGAAGAGTATGAGCAATTGCTAACAATATCGCGGTGTCTGTATTGGGGCGTGGTGCCAGCCATTCACCGGCCACCTCATCGAGTAAATCAGATTTCAACGGAGTGATATTTACGAAGTGGATGTCCGCAGCAGCGGCTGCCATCAAACTTTCACGTTGATAATGATGTCCTGTTCCACCTTGACAAATTTGCCCGTTTTTTAGGGGAATTCCACCAAAACAGACGAATAATTCTGTGTTGTCTTTGATAGAGTCCCAGCTGGTACAGGTATCAAGATAAGCTCGGTAACTGCCTAAGATATGAGGCACAACAGCTTCGGCGGCGGCAAAGCTATAGGTGAACTTGGATTTGGTGTACCCACCAATACAATTGAGAAAACGGTGTAATTGGCTTTGCGCATGATGAAAGCGGCCTGCGCTGGCCCAGCCGTAAGAGCCACCGAAGATTGCCGAGTTGCCAAAGGTTTCGCGCACCCTGTTCAATTCGGTGGCAACCAAGGCTTCTGCCTGTTCCCAACTGACCTCGATGTAAGGATCAACGCCGCGCAGGTCCCCCCGCGTGCCGGGGCCCCCTTCAAGCCAGCTTTGTCTGATCATGGGGGCATGGATCCGAGTTGGACCGTGCTGGACGTCTAGGATTCCCTTGCCAATGGGGGAAGGGTCTGTGTCATGTTCAAAGCCAATCAGATCTTGCACCCGGCCTTGGCTGACTCGGGCACGATAGGTGCCCCAATGCGTAGCGGTCAAAGGTAAGTCTTTTTGAACAGTCATGGCCCAATTCCCGTTTTAATAGAGGCGTTTTAGTTAAGTAATGAGCACTTGAGCCCATAGTCGGCTTCCCTTTTGAGTTGCAGTCGACTAAATCACCCTTTCTTTTTTTAACGTTTGGATTTCTGCACTGGTCAAGTTCAAAATAGACTTGAAAACGCTATCAGTCGCATCGCCTAAGGCAGGACCCAGGTTATTTAAAACTGCTGGGGTATCACTCAGTCGAGGCAAAGCAGTTGGCACCGTCACTTCTTTAAAGCGGGGGTCATTAAAAACCTCAAAGTTTCCTCGCGCCTGATAATGAGGGTCATTGTAGATATCTTCAATACTGAATAATGCAGAGCAGGGGACGCCCCCTTGTTGGCACTGTGCAATAGCATCACTTGCATCTATCTCAATAAACCAGTCTTGAACAATCTTATTGATTAATATTCTGTTCTCTTCTCTTGCTGACACTTTCCCATAGGTATCGGGCATGGCATTTTCTGGACAGCCCATGATGAGACACATGCGTTCAAACATCTTGTCAGTTGAACAAGCCAATGCAACATACTTTTGATCCCTAGTTTGATAGTGGCTATGGGGAACCGCATTAACAGTCTCGGCACCCATGCGCTCGCGGACAAAGCCAGTGCGCTCATAGACTGGCAACATTTCATCCATTAAGCGAAATACTGACTCATACAGAGCAATATCAACGACCTGACCCTTACCTGAATGACGGCGTGATTCGAGAGCCATCATAATGCCAATCGTACCCCACATTCCTGACACATAATCAGCCAATGATGTGGACCCAGGCATCACTGGCATTTGCCCAGGTTCACCGCATAAATAAGCCAGACCAGCAAAGGCATGAGCTGCCCGAGCAAAACCGGGTCGACTACTATAGGGCCCATCCTGCCCGTATCCACTTACTCTTAACATAATTAACCCAGGGTTAATTTGACTAAGAACGTCATAACCAATGCCCCATTTCTCCAGCGTCCCTGGCCTAAAGTTTTCCAGTACAATGTCAGATTGACTGACCAGCCCCTTGAATAACTCCACCCCTTTCGGCGTGCGCAGATCAAGGGTGACCGATTTTTTGTTCCTAGCCTCGGTCAACCAAACAAAGGTATCCTGATCAGGCTCTACTGGAGTGCCAAATTTGCGCAAAGGATCGCCTTCTCCTGGCTTTTCTATCTTTAATACTTCGGCTCCGAAATCAGCAAGAATAACGCCGCAGAAAGGTGCAGCGATAAATGTTGCAATATCTAATACGCGTAATTTATCTAATGGGGCTTTATTATTCTTGCTTTTTTCAGAAGTCATTTTAATCAACCTAAGCGTTGTTAGTTTTAGACCGGGTATCAGTCATCGCAGATATCCCAACCCATGGTTCTGGGCCTGCCGGAATCGTTGAGTTGATGCCGCGAACAACTTCCCCTTTGGGATCATACATTGGTAAAGTGCAGAGCTCTGCTTGGTGTAATTGGCCATCTGAGCATTGCACATCTACCACCGAACCTGGGCTAAAGTCAGTACCATTAAGCAGCACAATACCAACACCACAGACTTGATAAGGAGACCAGGTGCTTGAGGTAACTCGGCCAATAGGCTGTCCCTTGTACTCGAGTGTGTCGCCACGAACTGCAGTTCCACCTTCGACTCGAATGCCCCAGCTTTGGTTTTCCTTATCCGCCGCCACTAAGGCCTTACGCCCAATAAAATCACCTTTTTCAAAATCGATAAATCGGCCCAAACCAACAATAAATGGCGTCGTACTGTTAGTGAAGTCCTGACCTGCTGATAGCAGACCTGCCTCAATCCTTCTGCACCTGTTACCAGGTGTAGCTGTTAGGATCATGCCCATCTTACTGCCTTCTTCAAGGATCAAGTCACCCAGCATTTCAGTGTTGTTTTCAGGACGGAAATACACTTCAAAGCCAAGTTCGTTGGTAAAGCCTGTGCGACTAATAATCACTTGCTCACCAGCGATAGTGACTTCGACCCAATCAAAATAGCGCCAATCTGGCATGGGACCATCAATCAATCGCTCCAGAAGTTCCATTGATCGAGGACCTGCAACCTGGCTAACCCATACATTAGGATCACTGATTGTCACATCAAGGCCTTCAGAATGGGCTTTATACCAGGTAAATAACTCACCATCAGCTTGGGCGAACCAGTACTTATTGTCATCAACTCTGAGCAGGACACCATCAGTAATGATGCCACCATCGTGGTAACAGGCAAACTGGTAAGAACAGCGCCCCTTTTTAACCTTAGACACGTCGCGGGGAAAAATACGTTGCAGCAGTTTCAATGCATCGGGCCCTGATATTTCATAAGGGTATTCACCCGTATGACGAAAGGTCAGCTCTTGTCGCACTTTCCAGTACATTTCATCGGGTGTTGCATTGGTGAGTTTTTCTGGATTTAGGCGCCCAGCGTAGAGTGAATACTCTGGGTTAAAGGGTAATTCCTGATAAGTCAGCGGGTGAATAGAAATGCTTCGTGCCAATTCTACGGGTTGATCACCTTCTATCGGCAAAGGGACTACGGAAAATCGGAGTTTCTTCAGAGAGTCATGCATACTAAGAGTCTATAGTTAAAGTTAAAATTATGTGTCGGGTTATAATGATTATAATTAACCATTAGGCTTGCACGTACAAACGATCTCTTTTGAACATATAGATAAAATTAATAACATTTATAGACGAGAAATTTAGCTTGAATAATCAGTTTAAACGTCTTCCTTTAGCCGCTCTTCGAACTTTTGAAGTGGCTGCACGATTACAAAGTTTTAAGCTAGCGGCTCAGGAACTCAGCGTCACGCCAACGACTGTAAGTAACCAGATCCGAAAGCTAGAGCGTGACTGGGGCTGCCAGCTATTTATTCGCAAAACTCGCCAGCTGCTACTTACCGATGTAGGACGCTCGTTGGCGCAGACTGTCAACCGTGCTTTTGGTGATATTAAGGCCGAAATTGAAGCGCACGTCACTATGACCAAAAAAACGGTCACACTAGAGGCTGGTCCTATCTTCGCATCACGCTGGCTCATACCACGACTGAACCGCTTCCGTCGGCAGCATCCTGATATTGAGTTAGTGCTGCATCATGGGTCCCGCATATCGGTTGCAGAGAATATGAATGCCGATGCTGCGGTGGACTGGGGGGAGGGCAATTGGCCAGGGCTGGAATCAACCCATTTATTAAATATCCATTATTTGCCAGTTTTGAGTCCACACCTAGCAAAGGAAAAAGGTGGGTTTAATAAACCTACAGATCTATTACGTTTCACCATTTTGCATCACAGTGACCGCAGTGAATGGGATGACTGGCTAAGCTTAGCGGCGCTTCCAGGACACCCTGGACTGGACTTTATAGACGAAACGATCATTGAAGACTCTAATGTCATCCTGCAAGCGGCGATAGACGGCCACGGGGTAGCGCTTGGTATTTTTCCTTTTATTCAAACTGAGGTAGACCAGGGGCGACTGATATGTCCAATGGATATAACACTCAAACCAAAACAGACTTATCACTTACTCACACGCCCTGGAATGAGGAATAATCCAGATGTTGAAACAGTGTGCCGTTGGTTAGAAGTAGAGGCTGCCAGCACGCAAACCAACTAGAGAAACTAGGATATGATGCTTGGGTTATATTTTTTTAGCCTTTAGCCTCAAACTTCAAGCTCCAGGGTTTTCAATGATGACTGCAATACCTTGGCCCCCTCCAATGCACATTGTGGCCAAGCCATAGCGGCCGCCCATGCGGCGAAGCTCATAAATCAGTTTGATTAAAATAATTGCACCAGAGGTCCCACAGATATCCAAGAGCAATAGCGCCACCATTTGGATTGGTAATCTCGGCTGTAAAACCTAGCTCATTAGATACTGCACACGCTTCGTTGGATTCTATACAGGACATATCTGATAGGCTTAATCCAGCCCGGATACAGGCTGTTACCGTAATCATCAAAGTCTAATCAATCCAATTTTATACAAAGCCCATACGTCAAACAAATGAATTAGTTGGATACATACATAACTTGCTTGTTTAATGAGTATCATTAGCTATCATAATGATACTTGCCATACGAGGGGATGCTAATTTGAACCTGCGCCAACTAGAAGCTTTTCGCGCCACCATGCGCAGCGGATCCATCACAGAAGCAGCAGAAATAATGCATATTTCACAGCCTAGTGTTAGCCGCTTGATCGCCGACATTGAACGCTCTGTTGGCTTCCCGTTATTTTTACGCAGTGGCCGTGGGCTCATTCCAACACTGGAGGCGAATACCTTCTATAAGGGTGTGGAGGGTATGTTCGTGGGCGTGGAGCGACTGCAGGAGTTGGCAGATTCTATTCGCACAACTAGCGGTGGCATTATCTCTATTGGCACCATTCAATCTATTGCTGCGTTTGAACTGCCAAGGGCAGTCAACCAATTGTATCAACGCTATGATGATATTCGTTTTATGATCCATGCACGCAATACACCTGGCATAATGGATGCCGTGCAGATGAATCAGTTTGATTTGGGCATCGTTGGGCAACAACCCCCCTACCAAGGTGTCGAAACTCTGTTTCAAACCGTTGCGCCTTATGTTTGCTTGATGCCCGAAGACCACATACTGGCGGGGCAAGCGGGTACTGTTGATCTTGAAGAATTAGCAAACAGTGAAACCTTTGTCACTTCGGGTGGTGCTTTCCCAGACCACATGATGTCTATGAGTAGTGCGTTGTCAAATAAGATGCAGAGCTGCTCACGCTTATCAGCTACTAATATGTCAGTGGCCGCCTCATTGGTGCGAGAAACTGGTGTATTGGCTATTATTGATCCATTTTCGGCTGAGCAAGCCGTTCATATGGGAGGCGTTGTTTTTCGCCCAATTGCACAAGATTTAAAATATTATGTCTCCATCGTAACCTCAGGTAGAGAACAGTTATCACGTCAGGCGATCGAACTATCTGAGGTCTTAGCTCAACAACTGAGTGAGCGTGTAGCTCGCGTAGTGAGCTATGCAACTTGAATTAAATTTTGATGTACTAGGCAAATTCATAGAATTTATGGATGAATGACTGATCTATTGCTATTGGAGATCGTAATAAACTTCGAGTTATTATGAGCATATACTCACAACTAGAACACAAGGATGAACAACTTTCTCCGATTAAGAAAAACATGAACAGCGAAAGTAAGAAAATATTTTCGACTCAAGATGCTCTTAAGATTGCCAAGCAACGACTGCCTCGGGTCATTTTCGATTTCATCGAAGGTGCTGCAGGGAGAGAAGTTTCAGCACTGCAAAATCTCACCCGCTTTGATGAGATCATCCTACAGCCGCGGGTTATGCAGGATGTCGAAACACGCAGTCTACACACAACATTTTTGGGCCAAAATTACGATCTACCTTTTGGCATAGCGCCAATGGGCATGTGCAATCTTGCTTGGCCTGGCGCTGATCAAACCTTGGCTAGAGCAGCTCAAGAGTTCAACCTCCCCGTGTGCCTTTCATCGGCGGCCTCTAGTTCCATCGAAGACATGCGCTCGTGGGCTGGTGAAAATAGTTGGTTTCAGCTTTATGTTGGCAGCTCCATCGAGGCGTCATTAGCCTTGGTCGATCGTGCTCGCAATGCTGGCTATGAAACCCTAGTGTTAACCGTGGACGTGCCTCAAGTATCGCGGCGCCTGCGTGACTTACGTAATGGCTTCCAGATGCCCTTTAGCATGACCCCAAAACTATTCATGGATTTTGCGACTCACCCCCATTGGTCGTTGGCCACTTTATGGCAAGGGGTGCCAGAACCCATTAACTTCAAGTCCATATCAGGCCATAAGAAGTTTGACCGCAATGCCAGTCGTGCAGGGGCTGATTGGGAGTTTCTCGATCGCCTGCGAGCGAAGTGGAAAGGCCATTTAATTGTTAAAGGCGTGACCTCAGCCAAAGATGCAGTGCTGATTCAACAAGCGGGTGCAGACGCCATTTATGTGTCTAACCACGGTGGGAGGCAACTCGACAGTGCGCCCGCCGCCATTGATGTATTGCCTCGAATTCGCCAAGCTGTTGGTGCTGACTATCCTTTAATATTTGATAGTGGCGTGCGCAATGGTGAGGATGTGGTTAAGGCTCTTGCTATGGGCGCGGATTTTGTCATGTTAGGGCGGCCATTTATGTTTGCTCTGGGTGCCGAGGGTGCGCGCGGTGTTAATGCGCTCATTCGGATTTTGGGCGAGGACGCAAGCTTGACCCTAGCCCAAACGGGATTAGCCGATATTGGTGATGTGTCGGCCCACATGTTGGACAAGTGCCCCCCTGAACTTATATTAGAGTCATTAACGTCTAAACAAAATGCCACCAAAAAAACTAATGGTATGAAAAGGAATCATTAAACATGACCGAACAAACTAAAATCCGTGGCGGTGCCATTCTAGCTCGTGCATTTCAGAAAAAGGGAGTGCAGCATGCATTCACTCTGGCAGGAGGTTTTTGTAACCCTGCACTGGAAGGTTTCATGGAGTGTCAGATGCCCGTGATCAACTGTCCTCATGAGCAAGTTGCCGGTCATTTGGCCGATGGTCACGCTCGTATTAGCCGCAAACCCACCCTGTGCCTTGTGGGCCCCGAAGGGTTCGCCAATGCAGTGCCGGCCATGCTTGAGGCTTGGGGTGAACGCTCACCGGTCATTTTTGTGACTGGCTCTTCCACCTTAAAACGTCAGGGCTCAGGGGGGTTTAAAGAAATCGATGATGTAGCCATTGCTGCACCGCTAACCAAGTACTCGGCGCAGATTGTCGACGGTCATCGCATTAGTGAATTTGTTGATCGCGCATGGAAAGCAGCCACGACTGGTTATCCAGGGCCAGTGCATCTGGCGTTACCAGTGGACATCATGTTTTCATCATTCCCTGAGGATGCAGGACTGGATGAACGGCCATTCGATAGAAGCGATACTCCAGTGCCACGGGCTTGGCCTGATCCGTCTGCATTAGCCCCCATATTAGACACCATACGGCAGGCCAAAAGACCTTTGATCATCGCCGGACATGGAGTCTGGTGGTCAAAATCTGAAGCTCAGTTAGACGCCGCGGGCACGGCCCTGCGTATTCCCGTTTACAATGTGCCCTACCACACTAAAAACCTTGGTGAGGCTTCTGAGTGCTACATGGGGTTAGCAGATTTCCATCAATACCATCCGTCTAAGCCAGCGATTCATGAGGCTGATGTGGTGGTGATGGTTGGCTGTCGTTTGGACAACCAAATGAACTTTGGCAACCCGCCCTTTATCCCTCAAAATACCAGGTTGATCTGTGTTAACGGCAGTCACGAAGAGCTAGATTACAACCACGCCGCTGATATGCAGCTTCTGTCTGACCCTGGGGCATTTCTTGAAGCACTGGCAGGGGTCAACAATACCTGGCCTGAGTGGTTTAATTTGCAAGTTGAACGCCGTTATACCTGGGTACAGGAATGGAGTGATCACATTGCTGCAGAATCAGCTACCGATTTAGCCGAAGGGCGCAAGATGCATCCACTGCAGTTGGCCATTGACGTACAGGCCGAAATGAATGACGGTGACTGGTTGATTTTTGATGGCGGCAATACCCATTTTTGGAATGAAATTGGGGTTAATATCGCTGCTAAAAGAGGCTTGAAGTTGGGTGGCATTTTGCACCCGGGTAATTACAGTTTGTTGGGTGTTGGCGTGTCGTTTGCCTTTGCCGCTAAAAACATTCATCCACACAAAAATGCTGTGCTCGTGACCGGTGATGGCGCCTTTTTATCTGGGGGCTTATCGATTGAAGCCTGCTTTCAAGAAAAGGTGCCCATCATTGTGATTGTTGATAACAATGGTGGCTTGGATTGCATTAGTCAGCAGCAGGAACGCTTGTTTGACAATGGTCAGCACTATGCCACCGATTTCCGAGATATTCCATTTCATGGCATGTTTGAAGGTTTGGGTGGCCACGGTGAGCTGGTGACGAAGCGCGAAGAATTTGCACCGGCCATGCAACGCGCAATAGCCAGCGGCAAAACCGCCTGTATCAATGTAAAGTGCCGTGGTGTGATTAGCCCAATTGTGGCCGCCACTTCCGATAAACGAGACAAAGCTTCGATCGAATAATGGCAACCATTACATCGCACACACTCAACGGCACCGATGGCACTCATGCGGCTGGTATCAGCGTGACATTAACGCGCCTTGGGCAGGTTAATGAAATTATATTTACCACTGTTATAGACAATGGAGGGCGCCTTGAACAAGAGATTGCAGCCGATCAAATTGATCCTAATGCCACCTATGAACTTGTGTTTGATACGGGCAGCTACTGGAAACAGCGCCATATCTTGGGCGCAATTCCACAAATAGTGCTGCGATTTTTAATGCCTGATGAAAACGCTAAGTATCATATGCCTGTGATTCTAAACCCCAATTCTTACAGTGTTTGGAGGTCCTCTAATGACTGATGGCTTAAATATGTCGCGCCGCATTAGGCGCACGCCCTATACCAGCAAAGTTGAACAAGTTGGTGTACGCGGCTTTTCCGTGGTCAATCACATGCTGCTACCCAAAGCATTCCAAACGTCGGTGGAAGAAGATTATTGGCATCTGCGTCAACATGTCCAACTGTGGGATGTTTCTTGCCAGAGGCAGGTTCAGATCGAAGGCCCTGATGCTGCAGAACTAGTGCAATGGATGACCCCTCGCGATATTAGCCAGGCGTTTGTTGGTGACTGCTTGTATATCCCTATTATCGATGCAGATGCAGGTTTGATTAACGATCCGGTCATGCTCAAATTTGCTGACGATAAATTTTGGCTCTCTATTGCCGACAGCGATGTTTTACTTTACGCCATGGGACTTGCATTGGGCCGTGGTATGGATGTGCAGATCTGTGAGCCCGATGTCTCACCCCTTGGCATACAAGGGCCAAAATCGGAGGCATTGCTAGCCAGCTTATTTGGTGAGCAAATTCGTGACATTGGCTTTTTTAAATTTGGCTGGATCGAATTCCAAGGCACCCGCCAATTAATCGCTCGTTCGGGGTTTTCTAGACAAGGTGGCTTTGAAATTTACCTTGAGGGCGGCCATCTCGGTGCCGACCTATGGGATCTTATATGGGATGCTGGTCAAGCCTTTAATATTACCCCTGGGTGTCCAAATCTGATTGAACGTATTGAGGGTGGATTGTTTTCTTATGGCAATGAAATGACCAGACAAAACAACCCTCTAGAGATTGGCTTAGGCAAGTTCTGCTCACTGGATGGTTCAGTTGACTATATCGGCCGTAAGGCTTTGGAAAAAATTGCCAATGCTGGAGTGACTCGCTCCATCCGTGGCATCATTTTTGATGGTGATCCATGCCCTACCTGCTCAATGCCTTGGCCGGTGATGGTTGGTCAGCAACAGGTCGGGCAGATCACCTCCGGCATCTGGTCGCCGCGCTTAAAAGCCAACGCAGGGCAGGCGCTTATCGACCGAGAGTTCTGGCACATAGGGCAGGTGGTTACGGTGATTACTTCAGATGGACAACACAGACAAGGTAAGATCTCGCAGATGCCCATGGCCTAGTTTAACCAACAACACTGGGCAAGCACTATTGACCTAGGCTTCTGGCCACAGAGCTTGCTCCTGCATTCATATTTAGCTAACCAGTCGCCATCTCAGCTTCAAATGCAGATGCTGAGACGACAGTTTGAATGGCCAAAGGCATATTAACTGAGTTGTGCTAAAAAGCCTGACTAGGTCACACTGCATTATGATGGCGGTTGTAATGCAATAAAATCTCTTCATTAGTAAATGGTTTCGACCGAAATCCGGTAATCAAGCCTTCTTCAATCGCATTGCAGATGATCGGGTCATTGGCATAATGATAACCAGAAAACATAAAGCCTTGTGGCTTATGATGAGCTAATTTATTGGCAAAGCGGGCGACATCGAAACCATCCATGTCAGGCATCTTAGCATCGAGAAATACCAAGGAGTAAGACCCTTCTGACAATTTTCCGAGAATACGGGAATGGAACACAATAACCGGGACAGATTCATTTAATTAGTGACCTTTTGCTTTCTAACTAGCCGACCTGGGCGTTTGAATTCTAGCCTGATTCCTGTTTTTAGCTCGATTTCCTCAACGAACTCAACTGAGATTCCTGTTGCCAGTCGCCCATAACTGATGGGCAAAGCGCTGGGCATCGTCCACCGCGCGACTCCATCCCACCTCATCAAAAAGGCAGGGAAGGCTCAAAAAACGGCGCAAACCGGTTCAGTCACGCTTATTCAGCGGTTTGGACGGTCCAGCGTCTCAGGTGCACTAAATCTGAATCCGAACGCGGCCCGGTCCATTTGACGTGAAGGGAATCACTAATGCCGTGAGCGCATGGATGCGCAGGAACGGCCCACAGGCTGTTCCTTGATGGGGTTTATCCAAAAAACAAATACGGTAAGGCAATATTTCAACGGACAAATGCGCCGACTCAGGAAGCACTAGCCCAACTCGTACACACTATCAGCCACCGCGTAGCTCGGTATCTTGAACGCCAGGGTATTCTGGAACGTGATGAAGAAAGCAGCTACTTGCAATTGGATGGTATTGATGACGATCCGATGCAACCGCTCATTGGATGCTCGGTCAGCTATCGGATTGCGGTGGGGCCACAGCAAGGACGCAAGGTATTTACGTTACAGACTCTGCCAGCGGTCGTAGAGGATGATCGATATGCCCAGGTTGCGAAAGAAGCAGGGTTTAGCCTACATGACGGTGTGGCAGCCCAGGCAGCGGAACGTCATAAGCAGGTAAGGATGGG
>OOGD01000159.1_pt1 | contig 15289 bp, 11 predicted proteins | sample 1670381 | NCBI WGS metagenome assembly OOGD01 (sample SAMEA98146918, study PRJEB22522) | marine metagenome | biome: marine biome; feature: marine water body; material: sea ice | place: Arctic Ocean | collected 14-Sep-2015 | depth 1.3 m | reverse complement strand
GAGTTAGATGAAAGTTATCATAGAAGATTAGAAAACTTGCAGACTGAGTTCGAAGAGCAACTTGCTTCATTGTCTAAGGTGAAGGACAAAGTGCTTGAACTAATACCTAATGTATTGACTGGAAAAGTTAATTCTGATGAGAATGAAACTGCAAAATCTGAAAAAGTCATACATAAAACCCCAACAACAAAACTTCAACCAAGATCCGCCACTAAGACATCGACTATTGCGTCAATAAAAAGTATTGGTCCTGTCATGCAAAAAAAGCTAGCCGCAGAGGGGATCACAACTCTCGACGATATTGCTAATACTCCTAAAAGTAAGATTGAGTCATTGAAACAATTTGAAAAAGAAAGAGGATTTGATACATGGGAAAAACAGGCAATAGCATTGTTAGCTAGCAATTCAATCAAAGCAAGTTTATAGGGAGCAGGCTCTTATACTTGCACATAAATATGTAATATTTTTCAGAGCGATGGAGTGAAATGCAAAGGAAAACAAATTATTTGGAGTTGTAATAAGGCTCTTACTTTGCATTTTTAATTATAGTTGTGAATACCTCTGCACTATTTATCAGTCAATTTTTATTAGTCAATTATTCATTAGTCAATTTCCTCAAAAATTACTACTAGGTTATTTGTGTTGAAGTCTTATAACCTTCTTCGTCTATGCTGTTGATGAATCAAAGCTCAACGCGGTGCATGACGAATTAGAGAGTACGACGTATTTTCCTATCTATTATTGGTGGCTGAGCAGAGGCCCCCATCTGTCAGGCTGCAATAGCACAACAATTATTTAGGCATAAATCACACAAAGGACATTTTGGATGGTGTTTGGGTTTACTGTTTTAACTAATCTTACAGGCTTGGTATTCTTTTATTCATATTTAGGTGGGGTGTTCCGAACGTGCTTGTAATAATCTTGATTTTTGGGTGGCAGATGTACGGCTATCTTTTATTAATAAGTGAACAGTAACTACCGACCAAGTTGATCTAACGGACTTGAAAAATTAATGTCATGATTGGTCTAAAATCCTGTGCAGAAAATACTTGTTAAAGGTTTCAATTTGGCTATGTTAATTCCAACTAAGTTTCTTGATATGTTACCGCTACCGATTTTGGTTGTTGAGAAGACTGAACAAACTCTTAATCACCCTGTTGTATATTTAAACCTCAATTTTAGTAAAATTATTGGCTGGAATTTAGATGAAATACCAGACAAAGAGCATTGGTGGCGAACTGCATACCCAGATCCACAATACCAAAAAGTGGTCGAAAGATTATGGGAGATAAGCATTGAGTCTAAAAATTTAGACAACGATAACCTTGTCCTTATGACTGTTAACATTATGACAAAAAATAATGGAATTAAGCGGTTTAAGGTTTACACAGAAATGGAGAGTGCTTTACTAGACGGGTATTATGTTGTTGCTTTTGAAGAAATAATTGAACTTAGTTAATCTGTTAAATGTTTTTTAGTAGGTTTTAAATATATGTAAAAAAGATCTAAAATAAGGTAAAAACTAATAAACATGATAATAGCAAATTTAAGGTGCTTTCTTATTAAATGCTAATTGAAGGCTAACGGTAGCAACATAACTCATAGCGGTGTTTAACATACTCATTGATATGCTACTCAACTAATATTTCAGTTTATATTTTTATAAAACTTGTATAGTTTGTTGAACACATCTAATTTGCATGGTCTTCAAATTATAAATTTGTAATTGATAAAATTTGTTTTAAAAAGTGGAGTTTTAATTAGCAATGTTAGGGTACATCGTTCAAAAATTTGTAGTTATTTGCATCGGAGTATCACTTACTCTCGTTCCCGATTATGTATTTGCTGAAAGTCAACACGTACTCCGATTGCTAGTTTGGGAAGGCTATGCCCCAGAAATACAACGCAAAAAGTTTCAACAATTTATACTTGAAAAGTACTCAGTTGATGTTGTCTTAGAAGTTAATTATATCGTAGATGCAGAAGATGGTTTTGCGGCTTTACGGTTAAAAAAAGCAGATGTCGTTAGCCCTGCTCATAATCGTATTAATGACAAACGCTTCAAAATGATTGATTCGGGGCTGTTGCTGCCCCTTAACCTTGATAATTTACCCAACTACCAACAACTTAATCCGTCCTTCAAACAGCTTAATCATTTGGTAAAAGACGGAGTGCATTATGGTTTGCCATTCGCTTGGGGACCATATGGTTTGGTTTACAACACTGAATTCTTTGATAAAGCACCTCAGAGTTGGAATATACTTTGGGATCCTAAACATAGTGGTCATTTCAGTATTGCCGACTATGGTGAAATTAATATATATATTACAGCTCTAGCCATGGGTTATGACAGAAATTCACTAGGTGATTTTGACCGATTAAACAATAATGCATTTAAAGAAAAATTAGCAACCCTGTTAGGCAATGCGCATTCACTTTGGGTGGGGGTTGATACTGCCGATGATTTGCAACAAAAAAAATTAGCATCTTCCTGGGGGTTTTCTATACCTGAACTAAAACAGCGAGGTGAGACTTGGAAATGGGCATATCCTAAAGAAGGGGTTCCTGGCTGGATAGACAATCACGTGTTAAGTCAAGATCTTGCAAATAAGCCAGAACTAAAACGTATTGCAGAGGAGTGGATAAACTTCACTATTAGTGCCGAGTTCCAGACCAGTGTGTTAGTAGAAGCATTGAGTACTAACCCAGTCAACATGATCACGGTTGACACTGCTACTGACAAGCAAAAACGTGGTTTCTACGCAAAATCCCTTAATGATCCGCAAGCTTTTATTGTACTAATGCCAGAACTAGACCGACGAACTCGCAACGGAATGGATAACTTGTGGAATAAAGCATTAAAGAATTTTACAACCAATTCGAAAAGCGCCGACACAAAATGAAAGCAAGAAAACGCCCTTTTACCGACAGCCTTTCATACACACTCACTAAAAATAGTTTGTTAGTGACACTAGTGGTTGGTTTATTTCTTAGTTGTATTCAGATTGGCGTTGATTTTGTGAGAGAACAGGATGCGATAGAACAATTTGCATCTGAAATTCTTGCTGCTAATCAGTTTGCCGCCGCTGACGCTACTTTTCACCTTGATACACCTGCTGCTGAAGAAGTGGCTAAAGGTATTCTTCAGTATCAGTTCATTACATCGGTTATTATAACCAATGAGAGTGATGAAGTACTGACCCAACGCACAAGTGAAAATGTTAAAAGAGCAGAAAACGTCGAAGGTTATGAAATTTTTGGTGAAATCAAAAACTTTAATCAACCGTTATATTTGAAAAGTGGTGAAAACATCGGGAATTTGAGTATATATATTGACCCAGTCTTAGCTTCCGAAGGCTTCCTCGATCGGTCTGTGTTAGTGCTACTGTCTGGACTGGTACGAAATATCCTTTTGGCTTTCATTCTTGTTTTTCTTTTCTACAAGACGACCACAAAAAAGGTTCTCGCTATTGCAGTGGCGCTCAATAACATAGATTTAACCAATCAGAGCAAAAAAAGCCTTCCCCCAATTAATAATAAGCACAAAAATGAACTTGATGATCTAGGCGACTCTATTAACCGATTATTGGGTATTATTTATAACGATATGCAAAAGCGTGAACAAAGAGAAAAAGCTCTTCTTGATAGCCAAAAAGAACTTACCTACCAAGCTAATCACGATGTGTTAAGTGGCCTCGTTAATCGTAGGGGGTTTGAACTTCATTTATCTTACGCAATGGAAACCAAGCAGGCTGAAAATGCCGAGCATGTATTTTGTTACCTCGATCTTGACCAGTTTAAAGTTATTAATGATACCTGTGGGCATATCGCCGGTGACGAACTATTACGTCAAATTAGCCAGTTGCTAAAAAAACATATTCGTAAACATGACGTCTTAGCTCGTTTAGGGGGAGATGAATTTGGCATTTTGATGGTAAATTGTGGTATTGAAGATGCTAAATCTATCGCACAGAAGCTGATTGATAAAGTTAGCCGTTATCGGTTCCTATGGGAAGATAAACCTTTCGCTATCAGTGTCAGCATCGGTATTGCACCCGTCAGTGATTGCATTAACAACGCCAACGATCTGCTGCGTAATGCGGATATTGCTTGTTACGCAGCAAAAGATGCTGGGCGTAACTGCTTTCGCATTTATACCGAGAGTGTTTTGGATATAGCCAAGGTGCATGGCGAGATGCAGTGGGTCACTAAAATCAACTGGGCGCTAGAAAATAATAAATTTTGTCTTTATGCTCAAATTATTCAGCCCAATGTACTCACTGATACTTGCGGTTTTCATTATGAAGTGTTGTTGCGTATGGTTGATGAGTCCGGTTTGTTGGTTTCACCTAATGCTTTTTTACCCGCAGCAGAACGTTATCATCTAATGACAAAAATCGATAAGTGGGTGATTAGAAACCAATTTGATTACTTATCCAAAAATCCAGAACACCTGGCATCACTCGAACTGTGTTCTATCAATTTATCTGGGCCATCACTTACGGCACCTGGTTTTTTGCAAGCAGTGATTGATTATCTCAATTATTACCAGATCCCAGCAGAGAAAATATGTTTTGAAATCACAGAGACTGCTGCTATCTCTAACCTCACTGATGCGACAAACTTTATCGATGCAATGCACAAAAAGGGCTGTAGTTTTGCACTTGATGACTTTGGTACTGGATTGTCCTCATTCGCATATTTAAAATACTTGCCAGTTGATTTTTTAAAGATTGATGGTTTGTTTGTTAAAGGGATTGTCGATGACCCAATTGACTATGCCATGGTCAAATCTATTCATGAGGTGGGCCGCGTTATGGGTAAAAAAACGGTAGCAGAATTTGTTGAAAACAGTGATGTCGTATTAAAACTGAAAGAAATTGGTGTCGATTACTCCCAAGGGTATGGCATCGCCAAACCTTGCCCCATTGAAGAACTAAATTTTTATAGGTAAAACATTTCTAGAAAATGTTTGTTTCAATACCACGGTAGACTCAATTGTGGCAATGTAATCTATCGTACCTAAAGACTTTTTAACAAAGCTCTCATAGTCTTCCAAGTCTTCGGCAATAATTTTCAGCAAATAATCATAAGCTCCTGTGACTACAGAGCACTCTAAGACTTGCTCTAAGCGTGCAACGGTGTGTTCAAATTGTGTTGCTAATTTATCTGAATTAGCGCTTAAGCGCACAAAAGCGTAGACCAATACGTTTAAGTTAAATGCTTGGCGGTTAAGTGTTGCTTGATAACCTTCTATCACGCCAGATTGTTCCAATTTTTTTACTCGTCTTAAACAGGGGGTATCTGACAAATTAGCTTCTTGAGCCAGATTTGACATAGATATACGCCCATCCTGTTGCAATCTTTTAACAATGAATTTGTCTTTTTTATCTAAAATCACTATGGTTCTGCAGTAAAGTAGATTAATTCATTAATATATTAACAGTTATTAATGAATTTCACTATTTGCTTGGCTTTTATAGCCAAGTTTTAGCGAATTACTGCTTTATCATTCTGCTAGCATAGATTTATCCAGGTTATTCCCAATTTAGGACAGATAAGTGACCGCACACGCCCAAGTATTCGATCAGTGGATAAGAACTCGATTTTGTGATTTAAACACCGAGCTAGAACATCTTTATTGGCAACAAAATGACAAAGCCAACGTTGATAATGTCGGCGACGAACTCAAGCATCAACTCGAGATCGAGGGACGCTCTTTAATATTGCCATTACTTAATGAAGGCAATACTGACAACGGATTTGATAATGCTTTCGATTTATTGGGCAATGTGGGTCTTTACATGGGAGCTTGTCGCCGTCATGAAATTACTGAACCTTCAAGAGAGCAGTCCTCTCCTTTGATAGAAGCTTCGGCTTTAGCGATGCACATCGGCGCGTCAATTGGTGTGACACCAAGGTTTGCCACTGCTCATCTAACGACACACAACAAAGCGCTTAACGGCAGCTACAAGCGGTTTACCCATCTTGACGATGAAAAAGTGTTCATTGATTACAACACTAAAGCAATTTTGGCTTACAAGCGAACCGCGGATGCATTAATTAAGATCCAGCCTTTGGGGATTTCTCACCCGATTACGGCCGATTTGTTACACGTTGCTAAACAAGGGTTGAAGGATGTTATCGAATCAAATAAATTACTGTTTCAAAAATTAGATACCGATCGATTCTTTAACTGTGTGCGGCCATATTACAAGCCATATCGGGTTGGTAAAGAAGTCTATCGTGGAGCTAACGCTGGGGATTTTGCCGGTATTAATGTTATCGATCTGCAGCTTGGTTTATGTTTTGCCAATGAACCTTCGTATTCCCAAATGTTAGTCGACAAATTTTTATATATGATGCCAGAAGATCAATTAATTCTTCGAGAATGTATGCGCAGTACCAGTTTAATGGAGATTTTTTTAGACGCGCATTCTTCAGGTGCTCATAATGGTCACCAACAACCGTGGTATCAACAAAATTTAAGTCTGTTTTTAGATGTGTGTCAATTACATGGTAAAACCGCAATACAGCATCATAATCAATTAGTTGAACGATTTATCACCAAGCCATCAATAGGTATCGCACAGCAACATATGCAGAAAGTTACTGCTAGCGGCCCACCGTTGCATGAATTATTAGACACATTAGAAAAATTACGAGATAGACGCGCAGCCCATCAACGTGATGACATTCGAACCCGTTATGCTGATATTGAAGTTTTAAAAAGTAGCCTTGTTGAGGTACAAACATGAGCCAGTATAAGAATGATTTTTTGTTAGCTGATAGTAACTACTTATTAAATCACTCGGTAGGAAGACCACTCAAAACTATTGAAAAAGCTTTTAAAGATAGTTTTTTATCCCCGTGGCAAAACTCAGGAAAAGAACCTTGGTCGAACTGGCTAGATGTTATTAATGATTTTCAATCAGCATTGAGTTCATTATTTAATGCGCCAGCTGAGGAGTTTTGTCCGCAAGTTAACTTATCGAGTAGCCTAACAAAAATCCTGATGTCGCTGACCTCGTTAAATAAAGACAATGTAGTTATTTTAATGAGCGAAATTGATTTTCCTAGCATGGGTTTTGCGTTGCAAAAAGCGTTACCTAAAAGTGCAGATATTCGCTTTATAGATAAAAGTTTAGACATCACTAACGCCAATGTTTGGCAGCAACATCTAACCAAAGATATTGATTTAGTATTTGTGTCAAAGGCCTACTCGAATACGGGCCAGTTAGCTCCTATTCGGGAGGTAATAACACTGGCCAAAGAGCTAGGTATCATTTCAGTGTTGGACATTGCCCAATCTGCCGGTGTTATTCCATTAAATTTACAAGACGTTAGTCCTCACTTCATGATTGGCTCAAGTGTAAAGTGGTTATGCGGTGGACCAGGAGCTGCTTATTTATGGGTAAACCCAGATATTACCGAGCAATGCCAACCAAAAGACGTGGGTTGGTTTTCTCATGAAAATCCATTCGAATTTGATATTCATCACTTTAATTATAATCAATCGGCAATGAAATTTTGGGGTGGAACACCCTCCATTACCCCTTTTGCGATAGCTAGTCATTCTATTAACTACTTTGCCACGCTAGGCACAAGGGAGGAAAAAGGTACTAGTTACACCAGAGTACATAACCAATCGATGATCGATTTAATTGTGGATGAATTTGACACAGAAATAGTGTCACCTGTGAATAAAGAAACACGCAGTGGTACTGTGATTTTAGATTTTAAAGATAAACAAGCGGCTATTATGAACGCACTAAGGCATGCCAAGATAAGTGTTGATGCCCGGCATTTAGGCATGAGAGTTTCTGCACATATTTATAATGATGCAGACGACATACAACAATTTATTGATGTGGTCAAACAGCACTACTAAGTAATTTTATACTTTCTGATTCCGTTTCTATCAACAGACTTTGTTACAACTTTAACCGCGTCGCTTGGTAAGTCAAATGGATCAAAACTGAGGTAAGCCCCTGCGTGTTAAAATTCCCTGAGCTAGATAATTTATAGCCTATCAAAGTATATTGACTGTTTACACGTGGTTGAAAGTCTTCCGAGGTATCCAGAAAATTAAGCATACCTGTCTGCTACTTGGATTTATATCGATTGGTTTTGCTCCTTTCACTCTGGCTTTAATCGATAAAAAACCCACCGTTAACTTGAATTGAGCATTTTGGGAGTACAGTACTGCTATTTTCGCTTCACTTGACAGGCCTATAAACTTGGGCTTTGCAACGGCTGTCAAAACCCGATATTACGATGATTATAATAAGATTTATGAGGGTGAAACCACTGCTCCTATTTTTCTTCAAGACCGTCTGTTTTGTAATCATCTGTGTTCATATTGAAGATTGGTTTTTCTTTGAGTATTTTTACGTTTAGTTCACAAATATAAGATCTTAAATACAAAGAAACAATATCCTGATTGATTGGACTGGGTTTAAAACAATTAATGAACTGGATGTCCTTTTACATTACAATCCTTGACCTTATTTTTAGGTGACGAACGGCGGATATGGCAGCAATAGGTATAGATTATGGGACTTCGAATTCTGAGGTGGTGTATTTTGATGGTCAGCAGCATCATTTTGTTAAACTCGATCCAAGTCTAGAAGCAGCAAACAAGATTAGGTCTTCGGTGTTTATTTATTATAATGATGAGTTGCCTACACCTCCTATTTCTATGATTGAAGCGAAAATCTCGCAATTAAAGCGCGCTATTTCAGACAAGATTGATAAGGCCAAAGATGGCTATTACGAGGCTTCAGAACCAAGGGAGCAACGTATTCACAGCGAAAGGATAAATGAATTGCGCGCCGAGTTTCATGATGTCCCTGCTTTGCAAGAGCGTGCTATTGAACTTTTGTTGGAAAACATGACAGTACAAGATTTGCCGCTGCAACAGTTAGTTGAGACAGGTGAGTTTGCGTTTGGAGAAGAAGGATTTAGACGTTATTTAAAAACACCTGAAAAAGGTCGGCTTATCTATTCGCCCAAAAACTTTTTAGGTGCCAACCTAGTCGCAGGTCAGCATCAGGCGTTTGTTGGTTTGATAGCCAAACAATTAGAATTTTTCCGTTTAAGTGCCGAGCAGCAACTAGGTCAGTCTGTTGATACCGCAGTTATTGGTCGCCCAGTGCGCTTCCATGGCACTCGAGGGCAAGATGGGAACAACCAAGCTATCGATATCATGACCCAAGCGGCTGATATGGCAGGCTTCACTAAAGTCGATTTCCTTGAAGAACCGATAGCCGCTGCATATAAGATAGAACGCACGCTTGATAAACATACTAACGTGTTAGTGGTGGATATTGGCGGGGGTACGACTGATATTTGTTGCATTAAGTTGTCACCAGAAAAACTAGCCAATGTTGATCGCCAACAAGATGTCATGTCGGTAACGGGTACTCGTTTAGGTGGCATGGAATGTGACAAAAATCTAATCATAAAATCTATTGCGCCAACAATGGGACAAGGATTATTGATGTATAACGGTTTGCCGGTGCCACCTGCTTATTTTTCTGACATGTGCGCGGTAGATGACATTCCAAAGCTTAATCACTTTTTTTCGGATGAGTACTGGTTGGACATTGCTAATACAAAGTCCTTGGTGAAAGAGCCAAAGTTGTTAGAACGTTTGTTAGAAGTACAAGAAGAAAAATTATCAGCTAGATTAGTCAATTCATCACGATTAGCAAAAGAATTGCTTTCTTCAAAAGATGAAATCATCTTACCACTGCATTATATTGAGGAAGATTACGACGTAAAGCTAAATGTTGAGGAGCTTAAGCGTTCAATGCAATCTTGGTTATCTAGAGTGAAAAGTTTGGTGACCGAATGCCTAGAAAACAGCTCTGAACCGCCAGAGATGCTGTTTATAACTGGCGGTATGAGTTTGTCGCCTATTGTTAAAAAAGAGCTATTAGACATGTTACCTGGTTTGCCTCTTATGGAAGGTGATGCATTTAATTCTGTTTGTGAAGGCTTGGGTATTCAAGCGGCAAAATTATCCAATAATAGCTTAACTTAATCTATTGCTTATGACTCCCTAGCTTATTTTCCGCGATAGGTTAGGGGTGGTGATGTAAAGTTGGATTAAGGTTTGAAGTGTTCTTGTGCACGGATTTATAAGTTGTCTTCTATTTTAACAAATCTGTTGGCTCTTTGCTTTTTAAATATCAATGTATATGTATTGTTGCCTTAAGAAAGTAGTTCGATAGTTGGGCCCTTACAACTCGAAAATCTGGGCGTAAACAATAGCGATGAATAATAATTAGTTACTCAACAATTCATGTTTAATCATTTATGTCGTTTCTTTTTTGCACAGATACCATTAAAGTTGTTTGTATTCAAAGAAAGGAATACAAACAATGAAAACTTTGGGCATGCAACCTTCTCGTAGACAATTTATACAACAATTAGGTTTAGGCGTTGCTTGGTTAGGTTTAGCCACAAACGCGTCATTGGTATTTGCTAACCGCACAGCTATTTTACCTTTTCGCCAAAACGCTGCGTCACTATGGTTACATTACAATGAAAACTCTCTTGGCATGTCGCCCAATGCCTTATCAGCGGCAAAGTATGCCATTGAACGTTATGGTAACCGTTACCCAAGTGCGTCTGTTGATGAGTTTAAAGTTAAACTAGCAGACCATCACCAAGTTAAGCCTGAACAATTAATCTTTGGTAACGGTTCGACGGAAGTGTTACGAGCTATTGCGACCTATTCAGCTCAACAAAACGCGACTATGATTGAACCCTCTCCTACATTTGGTGCCCTCAAAGGTTATTGCAAGTCAGAAAACCTGAATGTCATTCAGGTACCAGTTGGGCAAAACTTCGAGATGAATATCGCAGCCATGAAAAAACGGGCAATGGCACAAACTGGCTTAGTGTTGATTAATATTTGTAACCCTAATAATCCCACTGGAAACATTATTGATTTCACAACCATGTTTGATTGGATAAACAATGCGCCAGAGACACATTTGTTTTTGCTCGACGAAGCCTATTTTGATTATGCTCAAGCCAACGCCCGTTATAAAAGTGGATTAGATTTAATTAACCAAGGTAAAGACAATGTTGTCATCAGCCGAACGTTTTCTAAAGTACATGGTATGGCTGGTATGCGCATGGGCTATGGTATTGCCACTGTAAAAACAGCCAATAAAATAAAGCCTTTTGCCGCAGGGTTTAACCTAAGCGCAGCGGGTATAGCTGCCGCATCTGCTGCACTTGATGACAAGTTGTTTTATAAAAAGAGTATTGAATACAACCAATTATCTAAATCGATTTTAGTCGATACCTTAAATGAATTGGAATTAGAATATGTACCCAGTGACACTAATTTTATTTTGCATAGAATAGGCTCTCCATTGGCTGATTATGCGGAACATATGCAGCAAAACGGCGTGCGTGTAGGCAGAAAAATGACTCTTGACGATCGCTGGAATCGTGTGTCGTTAGGCACCCCTGACGAAATGAAGATGTTTTCCCAAACCTTAAAAGCGTTTAGACAAAAGGGTTGGGTGTAGTCGCGCTCTTATTCGGAATAGAATACGCCCCCTTTTCCCAACTAAGTTATACGGAGTTTACACCCATCGATTGATAAATCGCTGTACCCAAAACTGTTAGAAGTTTATGGCTGTTGTAATTGTTTTTATGTTGGATACCAACGTAAATCAAACATAAATTATAATTGTCAATTTGCGATTTTATAATGATATTGACTAGTCAGTCATATATGTATAGTGTTCGTTTTTGTTAGTCTCTTTAAACTGATTCTTGGGATAGCCGTTGGTTAACAACATCAATAATATAAAAAACGAAAAAATTCTTGAGGCGGCAATAAAGTTGTTGTCCGTACAAGGAACATCGGTGCCTACAGCCAAAATTGCGCAGCAAGCGGCAGTTTCAAATGGCACATTATTTAATTATTACCCTACTAAAAAAGCGTTGTTAGACGGTGTCTATCTTTCGATTAAAAAAGAGGTCTCAGCGCACGTGATCAACCAGGTTGCTAGGGAAACCAAACATATCGAGGATCTAGTTTTGTATCTGTGGCAGCAATACATCTCATGGGCGATGGCTAACACGCTGAAACAGCAAGTCGCAAGTCTACTTAGGGGATCCTTTGCGATTTCAGATGAGGCTAGAGCATCGGTTGATGAGATTTTTAGTTTCATCAATATAAAACTGGAAGAAGCACAAAACAAACAAATAATTCGCGATATGCCAACAGAGTTTTTGTGTGAAATCGCGGTGGCTCAAATACTAGCGACGATACAACATGCGAGAATTAACAATTTGACTCAGCAACAGCTGAGCCAGTTAATTCAGCAAAGTTTTGAAGTGTATTGGAAAGGTATTAAAACCTAACATGGTCTTTATAGTGAGAACTTATTTGGCCATGTTTACCCCTTTTATTGGTGAGACAATCTAGGCATACAATGACAATATGCACGATACGTTTTCTTGCAACGATATTTAAAACAAAGGTAAAACATGATTGAACTCAAGGTTAATGACCAAGTACAACAAGTTGATGTAGAAGCAGATACCCCGCTTTTATGGGTTATCCGCGAACAACTTAATCTTATCGGCACCAAGTTTGGCTGTGGTATGGCTCAATGTGGTGCTTGTACCGTGCATTTAAACGGCCAACCTATTCGCTCTTGCGTCACTCCTATCTCTGCAGTGGAAGGGCAAGCAATTACCACTATAGAAGGTATTGCGGATGACAACGGGAAGTTATCAAAAGTACAACAAGCGTGGATTGATGAACAAGTGCCACAATGCGGGTATTGTCAATCAGGTCAGATTATGTCTGCTGTGGCGCTGCTAAAAAGTAATCCCAATCCTTCTGACAATGACATTGACGCTGCTATGAGCGGTAATGTTTGTCGTTGTGGTATGTATGGCCGCATCAAAAAAGCAATCAAAAACGCTGCGTTAGTATAATAATTTTGCAAGGGGAAATGTTATGAGTAAATTGACGCGAAGAGCTTTTTTGACTGCAGGCCTGATTATCGGCGGTGGACTGATAGTTGGTGTGGCGATCCGTCCGGGTCACCGTACACCCAAGTTAGCAAAATTTATGCAGCATGATGACGAAGTACTGGTCAACGCATGGGTAAAATTACTTCCTGATAACAGTGTTACAGTCATCGTATCTCATGCTGAAATGGGACAGGGAGCACAATCAGCGCTCGCTATGATGTTAGCTGATGAAATGGACGTGGATTGGGACTCAGTCACAATAGAAGAGGCGCCTGCTCATGATGAATATGCCAATTTTCACATGGCTAGAGAATTTTTGTTACCTGGGAAGATGCCTGGTATTGTCAACCAAACTATCAATGGTGTGTTTCTGACGATTTCTAAAACTATCGCGCTGCAAGTCACAGGCGGAAGTTTTTCTATACGCTCAACTGGTGAGCGCGGTATGCGAGTGGCGGGTGCTGCTGCAAGAGAATTGTTGATGCAAGCGGCTGCGCAAGAATGGCAAGTTGCAGTGACTGAAATTAGAGCGGATAAAAGTTACCTGTATCATGATGCAACCGCCCGTAATGCACCCTATATAAAATTTGCCAAAACGGCTGCAGAGCAACAGGGTTCGGAATTCCCGACACTCAAAATACCTCAACAGTTCAACCTTATGGGCAATGAAGACATTCAGCGTCTGGATATTCCAGAAAAAGTAGACGGCACTGCTAAATTTGGCATTGATGTGGTGTTGCCTGGTATGAGATACGCAACGGTTAAAACGTCTCCGGTTTTTGGAAGCAAAGTCGAGATAATCGATGCATCCTCCGCTGAAAAAATGAAGGGCGTGATCAAAGTGGTGAATCTTGGTGATGGCGTAGGTGTTATTGCGGATAGTTATTGGCAAGCTAAAAAAGCTATCGCGGCAGTGACCGTTACTTATTCCGCTAGTGAATGGGATAACACCAGTACTGACAGCATCATGGCGCAATTTCGAACAGACATGGACAAAGCTGTCGCCAACGGCGATGAGGAAGAGGATTTTTCCGAGGGGGATGCGCGTAACGTTATCGAGTTAGCCGCTAGCGTCATCACAGCAGAATATAGTGTACCTTACTTAGCGCACATCACAATGGAGCCGATGAATAGCACCGCTTTAGTTAAAGACGGCAAAATTGAAGTGTGGGGTGGTACACAAAACCCATTAGGCATTAGAGCTGCGATAGCGGAAGAGTTCGATATCGATGCAGACAACGTGGTGATCAACAATGTTTACTTGGGTGGCGGATTTGGGCGTAGAGCCATGAAAGATTACCCCATTCAGGCGGTAAAATTGGCGAGTGCTTTGCCTGGGGTTCCGGTAAAAATGATTTGGTCTCGCGAGGAAGATGTGCAGCATGACTTTTATCGTCCAGCGATTGTAAGCCGTTTCAAGGCTGTGTTGGGTAATTCTGGTTTGCCTACTGCTTGGGAAAATCAATATGTTGATAAACATGAGCCTAAAGAGGCGCCGTACATTCCTTATCAGGTCGATAATCAGTTTGTGCATTTCATAGAAAGCCCAACACACATACCTTTTGGTCCATGGCGTAGTGTTGACCATTCCCAGCATGCGTTTTTTACCGAATCTTTTATTGATGAACTTGCTCATGCAGCAGACCAAGACGCGTTTCAATATCGACGGACATTGTTGCAGTCAGAGCCACGTTATCTGAAAGTACTTGATGCGGTTGCAAAAATGTCAGATTGGGAGCGCCCTCTACCTCTGGGGTGGGGGAGGGGAATTGCTATTCATGGTTCATTTAATAGTATTGTTGCCGAAGTGGTCGAAGTCGATATGTCTAGTGGCTCACTAAGAGTTGATAAGGTTTTTTGTGTCGCAGATGCAGGCTTTGCTTATTGCCCTAATGCGTTTAGAGCGCAAATGGAAAGTGGTATTATTTTTGGTTTATCCGCTGCGATGCATGGCGAAATCACCATCAAAAATGGTGCTGTCATGCAAAGTAACCTGCATGACTACAAAGTGATAAGAATGAACACTGCGCCAGACATTTATGTTGAAATTATCAACAGTGGCGAAAAAACTGGTGGTGCTGGCGAACCAGGAACCCCTCCGATAGCTCCGGCATTAACCAACGCTATATTCGCTGCAACGGGAAATCGAATTCGAGACTTACCCATTAAAATTGCCTGAGGAAGCAGCGTTTTCTAAAGCGTTATAGAAATCAAACACTTGATTTACCTAGGTAAATCAAGTGTTTATTTTTTTAAGACGCCTATTTAGAGC
>OOGD01000158.1_pt1 | contig 15297 bp, 16 predicted proteins | sample 1670381 | NCBI WGS metagenome assembly OOGD01 (sample SAMEA98146918, study PRJEB22522) | marine metagenome | biome: marine biome; feature: marine water body; material: sea ice | place: Arctic Ocean | collected 14-Sep-2015 | depth 1.3 m | reverse complement strand
GAATGATCATCGATAGTTTGTTGTCTCGACCTTGGTTCGAGCGCAATAAAACCACGTTTGTCATAAAACAGCCATATACATCAAGATCAATAAGCATTATTTGACTTTTTTATGACAAACGCGGAAGAATTTATTAACTCACTTCACCCCTGTATGGGTCATAAAAAGCGAACTTTGGGACCTGGCGAGGTTGTTGTTGCATGTTACTATAGTTCTATTTTCAACCTATTCAGACTAATGACCCTTAACGACATTTCGCCCAAATTTCCTCCCCACTCTCAACCTTTAACCGACGATGACATTCAACAAGTTAGAACTTTGTTAGGCAGGACGCCTCGTGGGTTGGTTTCGATTCCTGTTCGCAGTGATACCGGGCTTCCAGCCGTGATTCAAGTCGCCAGTCTTGTTGATGGCAAGCCCTTTCCTACCTTGTTTTGGTTGGTGGATAAAAGCTTAAGCTATGAGATAGATCGACTGGAGGAAGTGGGTGTCATTGCTCGGTATCAGACCCTAGTGGATGAATCCATAGAGTTACAAGCTCGTTTGGCGGAAAACCATAGAGACTATATCGACTTACGGAAACAGTTGATGTCCCCTGAACATCGAGGTGAACTAGAATCACTAGGCTATATGGTAACGCTTGATAAGCGGGGTATTGGCGGCATTGAGAAATTCAACCGAATCCGTTGTCTACATACCTACTATGCCGCACATTTAATCCAACCTAACGCCATCGGCGCTATGGTCGAAGCACAATGGCAGTCCATGGACATTAGCTTTTCTCATCTGGCATAAATCAAGGCGATAACCACACATTCAATAGATCTGCAGTTCAGAGTCGAGTTTTACCAGAGCGAATTATCGGGCTAGAAAAGCAGCCGGAGATTTCAAAACAATGGCGTCTGAATGGTTTGATTTAGCTCAATACCTTCCAGCTCTAAAAGAAACAGCTTTGCATCAAGCCCACCAGCAAACCCGGTCAAACTGCCATCGGCACCAATGACCCGATGACAGGGGATAACAATGGGCAAGGGGTTTCGACCATTGGCGGCACCCACGGCTCTAACGGCTTTCGGGCGTTCTATTTGTTGTGCTATTTGAAGATAGCTTCGAGTTTCGCCCAGCGGAATTCTCTTTAGCGCTTCGAGCACCGCTAATTGAAACTCAGTACCCGTCGGGGCTAGTTTAAGATCAAATGTTTTTCTAGCGCCTGAAAAGTATTCATTGAGTTGTCGTTCCGCCTCTTCAAAACAATGGTCACTGCGTTGCCAGGTGGACTCGGGCACAACGGTTCCTTTACCTTTAGGCAAGCCGATAATTGCCAGTCCGTTGTCGTTACCGGCTAACAGTAATTTCCCGATGGGTGATTTGATGTATCGATATTGCATGTTAGTTTCTTCAGCCCTTATTTTTAGAGACGTCATTAAGTTGTGCCGCTTGACGCCATAAATGCATACTGGCGTAAGCTCGGAAGGGTTGCCATTGCTTCGACCTTTCAATTAATTCCCTGTTGCACTTTATTCCGAGGCGTCTTTTAGCAACCTTGACCAATACCAGATCTCCTTCTAAAAACGCATCTGGGTCTCCTAGTGCACGCATCGCTATATATTGTGCCGTCCACAAACCGATGCCTTTTATATTTTCCAATTGGTGCATTAGATTGGCCGGATCACTACCAAATGTAAAATCGACACTACCGTCGACAACAGCCTGGCTCATATCCTTAATGGCTTGTGCCCTTTTCACCGGCATCGATAATTGGGTCACATCAATCTGAGATAAATCGTTGGCATTTGGAAACACACGTCCTAAATCAGTTTGCTGGCCATAAGTGTTGACAATTTCCCCATCAGTGTTGTCGCACTTTTGACGGATATTTGCTGGCCAACTATCGCTCTAACAGCCATTTCAAACGACTCCCAGCAACCGAGAACGCGTTGACCCAGGTTTTGGGCAACTATCACCAACATCTGCTTGCCTGCCTGTAAGCATTGAATGATATCTATCGGATCTGCCATTAAATCAAATAATCGCTTCACCTTTTCCAGCACCATCATGAGTTGATTAGCACGATCTAATTCAATCGTAACCTTTAGGCACAGTTTTTCTGGATCATGGGTCACCGTCAGCCTACCGACTTGTTGAGACTCTAAAGAACTGCCAACCACAATCGTGCGGACATACTTTTCATCTGTTATCTGTTCCACCCCAGGAATTGCCCTCACCTTCAGAAAATTAAGCATTCCTAGATAATCAAACGGCGGGCGATAAGCCAGTTTCAACTGAAAGCCTGAGGTCGATAAAGCGGGTAACTGCCCTATTCTTACCTTTTTGTTCATCATTCTAATTTGAGTCGGTGATCGCCCATACACCTGTTTGAAGTGATCATTAAAACGTCTGACACTGCCGTAACCTGTCGACATCGCAACATCTACCATCGACAGATAGGTTTCATCTAGCAGTTTTTTTGCTGAATGTAACCGACGAGTCTGTTCTACTGCTTTTGGAGATATACCTAAATGCTGGGAAAACAAACGACTCAAATGACGAGCAGTAACACCCAAACGGTCACTTAGAGATTCAATACCTGCCTCATCCAACGCTCCTTCGGAGATAAGACTGAGCGCTCTTTTTACGGTAGTAGAAGTGCCTCCCCATGCCGGTGTGCCTGGTGCAGTTTCTGGGCGACATCTTAAACAGGGTCGAAAGCCAGCCTCGGCCGCTCTGGCAGCGGTAAGAAAAAACTGCACATTTCTGGCCTTAGGAATGCGGGCACGGCAAATAGGTCGACAGTAAATACCGGTCGTTTTTACGGCAATAAAAAAACGACCATCAAAACGCGGGTCGCGGTTTTGTCTTGCCTGCTCAAATAGTTGGGTGTCCATAGACTGACGAGAATAATCAAACAAGAGATAACTAGCTAGTCAAAATCGGACCTGGTATTGGTTAGCGATAGCGCAGAAAAAACAATAAGTTGATCATTTCGAACAGGGCTTTAGGCGAACAGCGATATGATTCAGCTGATCTCGCTTTCGTCATACTGGTTAGGCGCTAAACACCGCTAATCAACCCAATAAACAAACTAAAGTCCCACGTCTAAATGTATAAAATGAAAAACGGCACCCAGAAAAGGAACATAACAATAATCAATATTGTTTCCATTCGACCCACCATTCGATAAATAACACCAGCACCAGTCGGATCATCTGCAGTCCGTACTTTAGCCATAATGACATCGAACAAAATAACGATGATGAGCACAGGCGCCATCACTGGTGCGATTAATCCGGCACTCATCCCAAGCACTGAACGTTCTGCAACCTCCCCTATCAACGCAATGACCGCCCACTCTAAGATGGGTAGAAGCATAGACAATATGGACAGTCCAATTAAGCTTAGTCGTAAAAAGCCAAATGACGACAGTTGAGTTTTGAAGGTTGAAACCATGGGTATATCAAACCACTAAAATTAATAGACTAGCATAACAATAATTGGCGTCTTAAGCGCTACATAAGCACCCGCTAATATTAATAGTTTAGAGGCGCTAAAACAGGTGCCACTGTTACCGCCACGGCGAGCAATAAGGAATGTCAGCTCATCTAGTCAGTGCCGGTCCCAGCACGTCTTCGGATAGCATTCCTTTTGACTTATCAATAGTTGTGGTCGATATTCAATATTCATGTGAATATGATTTTTGCTCAATCCCCCTTTCACTATGCGCACAACTTCAGCGTTACGGATCTGAATAAGTAATTACCTACATCAGATTTAGTGATCCCGCAAAACCGGATATCGTCACTTCGTAACCCAAACTAAATGAGCAGTTAAACTGCTCACTTTATGGCTATCTTTATGCTGATATTTTATTGAGTAAACCAACTATAGGTAGGTAACTTATAAAGCCTTGCACTAAAGTGCGTAGCTTTAACTAACGAACTGAAACAATAAAGGGTCTGCGACTGTGACGGTCGCTTTCACACACTGTATAGATTAAAACGACTGCAATTGCTGGTCGGTAGGCTCAGCGCAGCAGTACCACGGTTCTGACAGGTGTGCGATAGTCTCGCCGAAGTCGGCGTTGTCCAGCGTCGGTGTCGGCAGTCCAGCAGTATCATGCGCCAGTTGCCAAATGGCGTTAAACACCTCACCACGTGGGGCGTCTTCCATGCGCATGGCAATGTCCATTACTTGGAGCTGGAGGGCATCCACAAGCGGGTCTGCGTGCTTCCAGGGATAACCCAGCATCGTGGAGTCGAAGGCTTCGAGTCTGTCTTCGAAACCGGGTAGGTGCAATAGATAGGAGCCCTGCGGCACCAGCAAACGAATGGCGAGCTGTATTGGGGGCACCGATTCCACCAGTTTAAGGCGCAACAGTTCTCCCAGCATATCGAGGTAGCCGGCCAGCGTCGACCAAGGGTTAAAAGCCACAAACGTAGGGGCGAGAGAAATATCGTGCTCACGGCACAGTTCCAAAGCGCGATTGAAGTCGACACGCGTGTGATTTTTGGCCAGATAGCCTAGGACGTCATCGTCCACCGACTCTACCGCACTGGTAACGAATAAACAGCCATAGTCATGCAGCCTTGGCAAAAGATCGGCATGATTAAGCAGGTGCTGAATTTTGATGGTAGCGTCAAAAGTCATCTTGGGGAAACGTTCGTGCATGGCCTCTAAAACACGCATAGCGTGGGTGGGTCCATTAAAAAAATCTGGGTCGCCAAAAGATATGTGTTCCGCACCCGCTGCTACTTGCTGATCGATGTCCGCTAACACCACGTCAACTTGTACGGTGCGAAATTTGCCTTCGTACACCGGCACTACCGGACAATGTCGGCACAGGTGTTTACAGCCGCGCGTAGACTCCGTGAAACCAACGACTTTTGTGTCCCCCTCAGGCAAAATAAGGTGGGCGTAACGAGTCAGTAGGGGCAGGCCACTGCGATCGGGCGGCAAGAAATTAACCTTGGCCAACTGCACCATCGGTGTGGTTTGCGGACTGATATCACCGTCGCGCAAACGTTCTACCAGCGCAACCAACTCCGGTTCGAACTCGCCACCCAACAGCGAATGTACGCCGAGTCCGCGCAGGTGATCGGCGTTCATAGACGCGTATAGTCCGTACATAGCAAGGTGCGTATTGGCGGGTGCGAGCTCGCAAATTTTTGGGAGCGCAGCAATAGCAATACGCGTAGCGGTGTGCATGCCTAGGTGAATGGCTACCAAATCGGCGTCACGCAAGATCTCGGGTTCTAGCTTTTCCAGGGTAAGGTCAAGGCAGGCAACCTCGCAACCAACCGCTTTCAATAAGGCTGTGGGAGCGGCCAGGTTAAAGGACTGTCGTCCCAGTTCGTAGGGATTAATCAGTACCACTTTGAAAGGGGGAGCAGTCATACCGGCGTCGAAACTTTCTATAGCGAAGGAATCATTCATGTTCATTTCCTCTTAAGTCTGGAATATGAAACAAGTATAAAAGACCTATCTTCCAATATCAATTCTCGAAACCAGAATGGCCCTTTCGCCAGCTATTGACGGCAACAACGCTGTAAAAAATACGAACTACAGAAGGCTACTTAGACTCCATACGTTTTTTTAAAATCTTATCCAGTCATTAATTTCTTTTGTTTGAGGGACAATAAGAGCAAATAAGCGTATACATATAAGTTAGTCATAATCACTGCTATACAGTTTGGAATGCTAGAACACTTTTTTTCGCAACCCATACATAAGACATTGTATTTAAATGTAACTATTGAGGAAAAAGCATGAACGAACCCAAAAAACAATCTAATACACCCTATGCAGTTGAAGTGGAAACTGGTAAATCATACTTTTGGTGTACATGTGGTGAAAGTCAATCACAACCATTTTGCGATGGTTCTCACAAAGGCACAGGATTCACACCCTTAAAGTACGTGGCAGAAGCATCTAAAAAGATTTTCTTTTGTGGTTGTAAACATACAGCATCACAACCATTGTGCGACGGTAGTCATAAGAAATTATAACTTGGCATTGGATAATCGTTGCACTCTTACACCCGTCCGCTGCACTTGGGAAACTCACCTTTCGGCTACGGCTTGTTTTATCAAGGTTGTATTTGAGTGCTTACGATTTAATTTAAAAACCTTAGCAGCGTGCCTGACCCCATTACCATATTTGAAAAAGACAGTACGCTTTTAAAATCGCTGGGAACCAATGAGGTTATCGACCACAAAACTCAGAATTTTGCTGGGATCCTAAGTAATATTGACGTTGTTACCGACACTCTTGACGGAAACATTTAGAAATTGATCTTGCCTGTCCTAATAAAGCCGACAACTTGGTCTTGATCATCGATTATCCATCAGATAGAAAAGCAATAGAATGAGCTGTTGGAGGCGCATTCGCTTTTCTCGAGCCAAATACTGACATGCTTAAGTGATAGGAAAAATAACTTTTTAAGCCCGTTAGCCCTAACATGGTAATGTTACAAGAAGCAGCTGCATAAACAAAATGACTTTTAGGTAGAACTATACGCACATAGAAGGTAGTGAAATGCATCGTTGGGCGTAACTTATTATAAAAACGCAGACGCTACTGTCGAATAAATTGACCCTAAGTCCGGCAAGCTCTCTATGATTTAATGCGAAGATATAATTCATTATCAGTTGCCCCCAACCAATATTAAGTCTGTATTTACAATCAACGTTAGCATCTTAAGTAGAGAGATTGAATTCATGAAATACTGTAGCAAATTGTTTGTCGTTTTCTTTGCCATCTTGCTGGCGTCGCTGGTCGGATGCGCATCAACAAGCGTTCAAGAAGGAACAGGTGAATTTGTCGACAACACAGTCATTACAACAAAAGTGAAAGCCGCCATTTTTAATGAAAGCTCGCTAAAAGTCTCCGAGATCAACGTTGAGACGTTTAAGGGTAGCGTTCAGTTGAGTGGCTTTGTCGACACGCAGGCCAATATCGACAAAGCGGGAGAAATCGCGCTACGAGTCAAGGGTGTGAAATCGGTCAAGAACGATATACTACTTAAGTAACACTGAAATACTCTAGCCGTACAGTGGTGAGAATGCCGAGTATGGACGTCTTTACTGAAGAAATAGAAACCACTCTTTCGTAGTAAAAAAATCAGTTATAAAAATCAGATATTTTATTATTGAGATATATCAGACAGGTAACCTGAACCACCAAGAGCTTTGATCTGACGAAGAATCCAACGCTGCCGGTCTCGGATGTATTGTGAAGGGCTGTCAACGCTGAAGCGCACAGGATTAGGCAGTACCGCTGCTAATAGCGCTGCTTCAAATCTGTTTAACTGTATCGCATTTTTAGCAAAATAGTACTGGCTAGCAGCTTGCGCGCCAAATTGATTAATACCCCATTGCGCAATATTCAAATAGATTTCGAGGATACGTTGCTTAGAACATACCGTTTCGAGCACCAGTGTTAGCCAGGCTTCAAGCCCCTTACGAACCCAAGATTGACCCGGCCACAACAACAAATTTTTGGCGACTTGCTGTGAGATAGTGCTAGCGCCACGCGAGCTGAGCCCTTGTTGCCGTTGTTTTAGTGCGTTTATGATTGATTTAAAATCAAAACCGTAATGCTCTGGGAAACTTTGATCTTCTGACGCGACTACCGCTATTTTCAATTGCGACGACAGTTGATTCCAATCTCTCCACTGGTAGTCTAAAGCCTGATTAGTCGAACCCGCCCACTGATGTTGCAACATGAATGATGAAGTGATCGGGTCGACCCAGCGCAGTAGCACGATGGGCAGAATACTCAGCAACAGCAGGCTGCAAAGCAGGTAAAGAAACCAACCGCGGAGTTTTTTGAGTATTTTTCGGTTGCGCACAGCTACCTGATTTATTTTTTTCGTCGCATAGGCAAAGCAGGGTATTTCAGGTAGCTGATCGAATCAACTCAAAGCGCCAGTTGGTGACTTTAAGACGGTCACGCCTGATGTCGCTTTGGCTTATCAGGCCTACATGGCGTCTCTTTTTAGCTTACTAGGGAGGCCGAAAGAAGCGAAGTGCCTTCGGGCAAATTTACTCAGTTGGCATTTCCTTCAATAACGGCATTTTTAGAAACACACCAAACTCTGTGCATATGTTACAACTCACCCGAGCATGAACACGCCCTTGTCGATCCTGAAATGACTGTGACTGTGTCACTGGGAATGCGCCTTCATGCCAGATACCTGGATGAATATATAAACCTTGACTGCCATCGCACCAAAACGCGACGATACGCTCCAACGTTAAGTCGTCACCTGGCAATGCCACTGGCACAACAAAAGGCTTGGCTTGCTGTGGAAAAAACAGCTGACCGCCGTCTGGGTGATAATTCATGTGCCATAAGAGCATGCTATCTTTGATGCTTGAACTTTGATCTGGATTGGTATTTTCACGTTTGATATCGCCCGGATTCGTGCGCCAACCGAGTATATATTCACCCTGTACAGCATCGTTACTACCTTTCAGAATATCGCCGACCCACTCGCTGTGAAAGACACCTTCGACAACCCCACCCTCGTCACCCGTGCCTGCATCTATCGGACGCCAGCCCTGCGCAGGCCATTGCATAATTTCAATTTTGAAATTATCAGGGTCACTGACTAGGCAACCATACTCTAACAGATTTTTTGGGTTCGCCTTAATGAGTGGGATGTCATACCAGGGTAATCTATCCGGCACGTTAGGAGACAAATAGTCGACAGGCTGCTGCATGGTGGCTTCCACTTGATTGTAGGTTGGTGTCACTAAGCCACGTCACGATGTCGGGTCAACTGCGCCTTCATTATGTCGATAACTTTCAAATCAGAACAGATAGTGGAATAGTCGGAGTTCTCAGTGGCTATTTGAACTGACGAAATTTCCGCCAGATTTGACATACCACTTGGGTCAAGGTCGGGTCAGCTGATCCAACTCTTTGATCCATTTCACTTTTAGAAATCCACTTTCCATCGTCTATTTCTTCTTTTTGGAGCTCAAATGGCCCTTCATCGACATAACTATAAACCGTTATATGTTCCATTCCATTTGGCATTTCAGGCTGCAATTTGAATAAGCATTCGAGTGGCGATTTAACTATTACTCCCAACTCTTCAAACAGTTCTCGAATTGCACAGCTGGCATAGTCTTCGCCACTGTCGACGTGTCCTGCAGCAGAGGTATCCCACAGGCCGGGACATTCGTCCTTATTCAATGAGCGCTTTTGAATAAAGAGATCACCCTGATAATTAAATACCAGTATATGCACCGCCCGATGCATTAACTTTTTGGCGTGAATCTCGCCTCTGGTTTTGACTGAAACTACTTCGTCATTTTCATCAACAACATCAAGTAACTCCTGGCTGACTTCTAATGCGCTCATGTTAACCTTTGGAATTATCTGAATTACAAAATGACAACGATTTACTGATGCCACAAATTAAATAGTATAACCCAAATGACAATATTTGAGGTTCCAATTATTCGATATAATTAGGTGAGACTGTTAAGAATGGGCTATGCAGTTGACTATGTAGGCCTTAATGTGCCTAGAAGCCTGTCGGACTTAGGATAAATCCAATGCCCTCGATGCGATCAAAGTTGCATCCGAGGGCATCAGTATGATGCGCTAGCCTAAGTATTCTTCCAGTTGCTCTGAACCACCAATCAGCGTGCCATCAATAAAGATTTGCGGCACGGTTGATGAACCAGAAACAGCACGAATAGTGGACTCAGAATAATCGCGATTTAACACTAACTCTTCATAAACAAGGCCTGCATCATTTAACAATCCCTTAGCACGAACACAGAACTCACATCCTTCGCGTGAGAATACGGTGACGCTTTTAGGCTTAGATACGCTGGGTGCAATATAGGCCAACATAGTATCAGCATCCGAGACACCAAAAGGATCGCCAGGTTGATCAGGCTCTATGAACATCTTTTCGACCACGCCATTTTTAACTAACATTGAATAACGCCATGATCTATCACCAAAACCGATGTCATTTTTTGACACCAGCATGCCCATACCTCGGCTAAAATCTCCGTTTCCATCGGGATAAAAACTTATATTGAATGCTTTTTGTTCATTACGCCATTGGTTCATGACAAATGCGTCATTCACTGAAAGGCAAACAACCTCATCAACGCCTGCTTGTTTGAAAGCAGGTGTCAGTTGATTGTACCTGGGCACATGAGTCGAGGAACAGGTGGGTGTAAAAGCACCGGGCAAAGAGAAAACGACAACAGTTCTGTCTTTAAAGATGTCATTACTTGATACGCTGGCCCACTCATGGTCTTGACGGGTCAGAAATGTAACATCCGGCACATTTTGATTTTCGCGGTTTTCTAACATAATTTTTTCCTTTCAATAAAAATAAAATTCTGGTTAATATAATAATCCAACCGAGTATATTGAAAAAAAATGAAACCTATATTTAATTATTTCTATTTAATTTATAGCCAAAAACAATTGATGCACGCATGCCCATCCACAGCTAAAAAATAGTGATTGCCTATACTGCTGATAGCTTCGGCTCACTGATCCCTTTTATGTTTATACCCGCACGAATAATCGCATTAAGCACCGCACGTAAAGAGGCACCGACAATATCGTCACTACACCCTGCCCCACAATAACGCTGACCATTAACACCTAGCTGCACATAAGCCATTGCCTCTGCTTGTTGATTATCTCCCAGGGTGTGCTCGCTATAATCGACCAAAATGATTTTACTATTAAGCTTGAAATTAATCGCATTGACAAATGCATCGAGAATACCTTTGCCTTCACCAACAATATCGACCTTTGCCTCGGTTGTCTTAATCGTCGCTCGCAGCTTATCCGAACCCCTAGTGCGAGAAGCCTGGTAACTTTCCACAAACATCGGTTTGACTAAATCAATATAAGTATTTTGAAATATTTTTCTGATTTCCTGTGTAGAGACTTCGGCTTCTGACTGCTCTGCAAAATGTTGCACATGCGGACTGAAATCAACCTGCATCCAGCGCGGTAAAATTAATCCGTAGTCCTGTTCCAGTACATAGGCCACCCCACCCTTACCCGACTGACTATTGATGCGAATAACTTCTTGATAAGTTCGCCCAACATCGCGCGGATCTATCGGTAAGTAAGCGACTTGCCAGTGACTGTTCGCTCCTTCTGTGGCACGGGTTTGTTCATCAATGGCGAGGCATTTATTAATAGCATCTTGATGACTACCAGAGAAAGCCGCAAACACCAGCTCCCCTGCATAGGGATGACGCGGATGCACCGCCAATTGGGTGCAACGCTCGACCACATTGATGACTCGATCCATGTCAGAAAAATCGAGCTCTGGATCTATACCCTGGCTGTAAATGTTCATCGCCATAGTGACTATATCCATATTGCCCGTGCGCTCACCATTACCCAATAAAGTACCTTCAATCCTATCGGCACCTGCCATTACTCCAAGCTCAGCAGCAGCAATACCACAACCTCGATCGTTATGAGTATGTAAACTAATAGTAATGCATTCACGTCGGTTGACTCTATCGCAAAAGGTTTCGATTTGATCTGCGTACACATTTGGTGTGGCAACTTCTACGGTCGCAGGTAAATTGAGAATCACTTTATGCTCTGGCGTGGGTTGCCAGATATCGGTTACCGCATTGCAAACTTCTAGTGCATAGTCCAGTTCGGTATTGGTAAAGCTCTCAGGTGAATATTGAAATTGCCAATGGGTCTCAGGTTGTTTCTCAGCAAAGTCACGCACCCATTGGGCACCCTGTACTGCGATTTCTTTAATTTCTTCTCGCGTTTTTTGAAACACCTGCTCGCGTTGTACCGTCGAAGTCGAATTATATAAATGCATAATGGCACTGCGCGCACCTTTTAGTGCTTCAAAGCTGCGAGCGATTAGTGGTTCTCGGGCCTGAGTTAATACCTGAATAGTGACGTCATCAGGTACTAAATTTTGTTCGATTAGCTGGCGCACGAAATCAAAATCAGGTTGTGAGGCGGCAGGGAATCCGACTTCAATCTGCTTAAACCCAACATCGACCAATAATTCGAACATGGCCAACTTCTGGCTCGGTGACATCGGTTCGATCAAAGCCTGATTGCCATCACGTAGATCGACACTACACCAGTCGGGGGCTTTCTCTATGACTCGGTCAGGCCAACGGCGATTAGTTTTTGCGATGGTGGGGAAGGCACGATATTTTTTGTGATTGAAGATTGACACCAACTTTTCCTATTACAGCGTTTAATAACTATAATTGTAGAGCAGTTTCACTAGATATTGATTGCAAACCTAACCTAAATATCATTTAATTCTGCGATTATTACCTACGTTTTAATCAATTATTAGCCAATTACTTCAAAATCTGAGAGTTAAGCGCTTATGACACTATCAATCGATAAAATAGACAAACACATCCTCACCCTAATGCAATCCAATGGTCGTATTAGCAACCTTGAGCTAGCCGACAAAGTGGGACTATCGCCGACCCCATGCTCAAGACGGGTTAAACGTCTTGAAGACTCTGGCTTAATCGATGGTCATGTCACGCTGCTAAACAAAGAAGCGCTTGGACTTAACCTAACGGCGATTATCGGCATTTCGATGGATCGTCATACACCCGACCGCTTTGAGCAATTTGAGAAGGCTATTGTTAATATGCCCGAAGTCATTGAGTGCAGCATTGTTACTGGACAAACCGCTGACTTTTTACTCAAAGTTGTGGTAAAGGATATGCAGCATTACGAAAAGTTTTTACTCGGTAACCTCACTCGCCTGACTGGCGTCACTGGGGTTCATTCAAGCTTTGTACTGAGGCATGTTGTTAAGAAAACAGCCTTGCCGCTCGACCAGTTGGCATGATCTTAACCTATATGTATACATCTAAGCTAAACCAAATGATGACTTGATCTTTCACCCAATCAGATCAGTATACCGACTCATGTACATTTCAGTGCGTTTCAAAAGTAGTTATTTTTTGTGCGCTTTTTTGCTCCGCGACAAATGCGCCTGCATTGTTCTAATTAGTGACATCCATGACAAGCAACGCACCTAGTGAAAGAGTGTATTTTAACCATGGGACTTGAGCACGGCGCGACTAAAAGTGAGGGCCACGAGGCCACCATTGCGACCACGTGAAAAGTACTTTTTAAAAGCCACCTTTCATTCTTACGACCTATCCGGCCACACACAGCTTGACTCAAAATAATAACAACACTTCAGATTTAACCAGTGCAGAACAGTCTACGAAAGGGATTTTTTTACTCGTCATCGCCACTTTGTTATTCGCCGGCCAGGACGCCATAACCAAGCACTTAACTCAGACTCTCGACGTTGCGCAAATTATCAATGTGCGGTTCTTCTTTTTTTCGCTTTTTGCAATTGCTTTTGCAATGAGAAAAAAAGGATTAAGAGCCGCCATCAATTCTTCAGCGCCAGGGCTGCAAATTTTTAGGGGTTTATTGATTTGCTGCGAAATAGCGTTATTTGCATACACACTTCGTTACATTGGCCTAGCTGAACTGCACACCATCTTCGCTTGTTTTCCACTCATCGTGACACTCCTTTCAGTCCCTATTTTGGGTGAAAAAGTTGGTTGGCGTCGTGGGCTCGCTGTTTTTATCGGTTTTATAGGCACGATAATTATTATCGATCCAGGCGCTGGGGTATTTGGCCCCTTCGCTATAATGGGATTAATTTGTGCTTTTATGTTTGCGCTATACAACCTGATAACACGCAAGGTATCGAAGATTGACAGTTTTGAAACCTCGTTGCTTTACTTTGGCGTCGTCGGATTTTTGGCCTCATTATTAGTCGTTCCATTTTACTGGCAAACGCCTAATCAAAACGAAATTTTCTGGTTATTAATTATTAGCATCACTGGCATCATGGGGCATTTACTGTTGATCAAAGCACTCCAATTAGCATCGGCGGTTATATTGCAACCCTTCAACTATTTTGTTCTGGTGTGGGCAACTGGCATTGGTTTTGTGGTTTATGACGAAATACTACCGGTTCAAACATTGGCAGGTGCCGCGTTAGTAGTCGCGAGTGGGGTTTTTATTGGCTATCGAGAGTACAAGCTATATCAACGAGGACGTCGTGCTAAGGACGCTACTTTACGGACGCCTAGAGCCTCTTAACTGTAACCGCATCGTTTGCTTTCGATCCTCGTCAGCAAAGCTTGCATTAATGCTGTTGAGTGCCAGTTGCCTGGCTTGGGTTTCGCTCAAATCCAGGTCTTGTGCCAGCGCCAAGAAATTCTCAGTTATATAACCACCAAAGTAGGCAGGATCATCCGAGTTTACTGTGACACAAATACCCTGTGCCAACATCTGTAAAATAGTGTGCTTGGACATTGTTTCGAATACCCTTAACTTAGTATTCGACAAAGGACAAACGGTCAAAGGCAGTTGTGTTTTGGCTAGATGCGTCAGCAGCACGGGATCATCTATCGCACGAACGCCATGGTCGATACGCGATACCTGTAAGTCATTGATTGCTGTCCAGATGTTATCAGCAGGCCCTTCTTCACCGGCATGGGCAACCGTCAGCAACCCGAGCGAGCGAGCGTGCGCAAAAACGCGGCTAAATTTTTCAGGTGGGTGACCCTGTTCCGAACTATCTAGTCCAACCGCTACAATGCGATCTAGGAATGGATCAAGCATCGCTAATGTCTCGAAGGCCGCCTGCTCACTTAGATGGCGTAAAAAGCACAAAATAAGGTGACTGCTGATCTCCAAGTGAAATTCGGCATCCCGCAGTGCGCCATAAATGCCATTGATCACCGTGTCAAGAGGGACGCCACGATCGGTGTGTGTTTGCGGGTCAAAAAATAGCTCCACATGCATAACATGCTGGCTATAACACTTTTCTAAATAAGCCCAGGTTAAATCATAAAAGTCCTGTTCAACTAAAAGGACATTAGCACCCTGATAATAAATATCTAAAAATTCTTGTAAATTATTAAACTGGTAAGCTTCACGCAGTTCAGTGACGTTTGCGAAAGGCAGCTGAACATTGTTACGCTCGGCAAGCTTAAACATCAGCTCGGGTTCCAAACTACCTTCCAAATGTAAATGTAATTCAACTTTGGGTAACTGGTTTAACCATTCTTGGGTCAGCATTTTGAAATCACTAATGTCATATCAATTTCCCTATGGTTATTAAATGTGAATGCTATTTAGAAGACGTGTCATTTTAGATACCCCCGTAACTAACCCTGCGTTGTTATAAATACTAGCCATCTCTGGACTTTATATTCACGCAACGTTCAATCACAGCAGCACGATAGTTGATCATTATAG
>OOGD01000157.1_pt1 | contig 15300 bp, 14 predicted proteins | sample 1670381 | NCBI WGS metagenome assembly OOGD01 (sample SAMEA98146918, study PRJEB22522) | marine metagenome | biome: marine biome; feature: marine water body; material: sea ice | place: Arctic Ocean | collected 14-Sep-2015 | depth 1.3 m | reverse complement strand
AGATGAAACAACTCGCCAACATAATGTAATCCCCCATCGACGAGATTTCACCGTGGTGTATTTGTTTCGCTCTTATGGGCGCAATCAAGATTTACGTATAAAAGTTGCCTTAACCACGGATGCAAAAGAAGTTTCGAGCATCAGTTCCATTTGGCCAAATGCAAACTGGTACGAACGAGAAGTCTGGGATTTATTTGGGATAAAATTTACCGATCATCCTTGCTTACGAAGGATTATGATGCCAACAACTTGGCAGGGGCATCCTTTATGTAAAACCCATCCCTCACGGGCCACTGAGATGGGTGAATATAGCTTACCAGATGACATTCGTGATTTGGAACAGGAGGCATTAAAATTTAACCCCGCTGAATGGGGCCTAAAACCACAGGGTAATCCTGAAGAATTTATGTGGCTAAATTTAGGCCCAAACCATCCCAGTGTGCACGGTGTTTTCAGGATCATGCTGCAACTAGATGGTGAAGAAATCGTAGAAGCAATACCAGATATTGGTTACCACCACCGTGGTGCTGAAAAAATGGCCGAACGTCAGAGCTGGCATTCCTATATTCCTTATACGGACCGCATTGATTATCTGGGCGGAGTGATGAATAACCTGCCCTATGTTATGGCTGTAGAAAAGCTAGCTGGTATTGTTGTACCAGAACGGGTCAAAATCATCAGAGTGATGTTATGTGAGATGTTCCGCATTCTCAGCCACCTCCTATTTTATGGCACTTTCGCACAGGACATAGGCTCCTTATCGCCTATTTTTTACATGTTTGTCGACCGAGAAAAATTGTTTGGCATTGTTGAAGCCATCACTGGCGCTCGGATGCATCCGGCCTGGTTCAGAATTGGTGGGCTTGCTGCTGACTTACCTAAAGGTTGGGACAAAATGGTCACCGAATGGCTTGATTATATGCCAGCTCGCATGGCTGATTACGACCAAATGGTAATGCAAAATAGTTTAATTAAGAAACGCACAGTAGGTATTGGCGCCTACGATACTGCTACCGCGATTGACTGGGGTGTGACTGGGCCTGGATTACGTGCCACAGGGTTTGACTGGGATTTACGTAAAAAACGTCCTTATAGTGGTTATGAAAATTTTGATTTTGAGGTGCCCTTAGGTACTCGCGGAGATAGTTACGATCGCTGTGCAGTGCGGGTGGAAGAAATTCGTCAAAGCATGCGTATTATTCGCCAGTGTGTACAAAACATGCCTGAAGGACCTTATAAGTCTGATCACATACTAACTACACCACCTCCAAAAGAACGCACTATGCAGGATATCGATACCCTTATCCCACATTTTTTAGGTGTAAGTTGGGGACCGGTTATCCCTGCAGGTGAAGCCATGATGGAAGTAGAAGCCACCAAAGGCAGCAATGCCTACTACCTGACAAGTGACGCCAGTACTATGAGTTATCGTACACATATTCGTACCCCATCCTTCCCACACTTACAAATGATCCCAGTAATGGCCAAAGGCCAGATGATAGCCGATTTGATTGCCACTATTGGCAGCATAGATTTTGTTATGGCGGACGTAGACCGATGAGTAATGTAATTCCAATTAAACAAGTTGACCTTACTAACCAACCAATGGTTAATTTTAACGAAATAGTTAGTTATCGCGAAGTGCTTTCTACTAAGGAAATAGCTGCCATTGAACATGAGTGTTCTTTATATGAAATAAGACCTGCAGCCGCCATTGATGCCCTCCAAATTGTACAAAATGAACGTCGCTGGATAAGTGATGAGAGCTTATATGCCATAGCGAATATGTTAGGTATGTCAGCTACTGAATTAGAGGGAATTGCCACCTTTTATAATCTGATTTATCGCCACCCAGTGGGCGAACATGTTATCCACTTATGCGACAGCATTAGTTGCTGGCTGCATGATTACCAAACTATTGCCGATCACTTGCGCAAGACACTCAAAATTGAATTTGGTCAAACTACTCAAGATGGAAAAATAACCTTACTTCCAAACGTATGTTTGGGATGTTGTGATAAAGCGCCTGCCTTAATGTTGGATGGAGAGCTTATTGAAAGCCTAAATATTGAGTTGATCGATAGTCTTGTGAAGCGCTTGAACGGAGTTGATAATGGATAAACCATTAAGTCAGTACCTTGATCTAAGCAATCCGCAAAATCTGCGGACTTATCAGAGCACAGGTGGCTATGAAGGTTTTAAAAACGCGTTAAAAATGCAACCTCAAGAGGTTCAACAACGGGTATCTGAAGCAAAACTAAAAGGCCGTGGTGGTGCCGGATTTATGACAGGCATGAAATGGAGCTTTGTGCCAATGGGCGAAGATGCCCCAAAAAACAAATATCTGGTGTGTAATGCAGACGAAATGGAGCCAGGCACCTTCAAAGATCGTTGGTTGATGGAGGGAGCTCCTCATTTATTAATCGAAGGTATGATGATTGCAGCCTATGCAATAGGTGCTGACGTTGCATATATATTTTTGCGCGGTGAATATCGTCTCTGTGGTGAACGCTTACAACAGGCTATTGATGAAGCAGAAGCTTCAGGTCTGTTAGGAGACAACATTAATGACAGTCAGTATTCACTAAAATTACATCTGCATACTAGCGCCGGACGTTATATCTGCGGCGAAGAAACCGCACTCATTAACGCACTTGAAGGTAAACGTGCCAATCCTCGTGCCAAACCACCTTTCCCACAAGTAGTAGGTTTATTTGGGCGACCCACTATTGTTAACAACTGCGAAACCTTATGTAACTTGCCTGGCATCTTGAAAAGCGGCGTTGAATGGTATTCCCAATTATCTGGTGGTGCAGACGCCGGGAGCAAAATTTTTGGTATCAGTGGTAGAGTTAAACACGCTGGTTTATGGGAACTTCCGATGGGTACCACAGCCCGACAAATCTTAGAATTAGCTGGTGGTATGCAGCATGGGTTAACGCTACGTGGTTGGTTACCAGGTGGTGCATCCACTGACTTTTTAATGCCTGAACATCTGGATATCCCTATGGAATATGATGCAATTGCCAAAGCTGGTAGTCGCATGGGCACAGGTGTGATTGTTGCCCTTGATGATCAACATTGTCCAGTAGGCATGATCCTAAATTTATTGAAGTTTTTTGCACAAGAATCATGCGGCTGGTGTACACCTTGCCGAGATGGTTTGCCGTGGGCGGTAGAAATTTTAAGTCGTATTGAGGCTGGTCATGGTGCACAGGACGATCTTGATACATTACAACAATTATGCGGGTTTATGTGGATAGGTAAAACCTTCTGTGCACTCGCACCAGGGGCAGTCGAGCCATTACGCAGTGGTATGAAATACTTTGCCGATGATTTTCAACAGCATATTGATCACAAGGGGTGTCCTCACGGGCATTAAATTATGACCAAAATTTTTATTGATAACCAACAATATACCGTCACAGATGGGCAAAATTTATTACAAGCCAGTCTATCCCTAAAATTGGATATACCTTATTTTTGTTGGCACCCAGCAATGGGTTCTGTTGGCGCGTGTCGACAATGTGCGATGACCCAATATCAAGACGAAAATGATACTCGTGGGCGGATTATTGTAGCCTGTATGACACCGGTATCTGACGGTATGCGTGTCAGCATGCAGCAGCCTGCAGAAAAAGAGTTTCGTCAACAGATTATATCTGCACTAATGACACATCATCCTCATGACTGTCCAGTCTGCACTGAGGGCGGAGAGTGTCACCTGCAAGATATGACAGTCATGTCTGGTCATAATAAACGTCAATACAAAGGTAAAAAAACTACCTTTATCAATCAAGATCTTGGCCCATTAATCAAGCATGAGATGAACCGCTGTATTACCTGTTATCGCTGTGAAAGATTCTACAAAGATTATGCAGGGGGTACAGATTTAGCTGCTCAAGCAATTAGCAATAAAGTGTATTTTGGTCGCCAATGTGACGGCACACTGGAAAACGAATTTGCTGGTAATTTAGTGGAAGTCTGTCCAACCGGTGTGTTTACTGATAAACCATTTGGAGATCATTACAGCCGCAAGTGGGATTTACAAACCGCACCTTCCGTTTGCCAACACTGCTCGGTAGGTTGTAACACCAGTCTGTCGGAACGTTATGGTTCAGTGCGACGTGTCACTAACCGTTTTAATGACCATCTGAATGGATATTTTCTATGTGATCGCGGCCGCTATGGTTTTTCTTATGTAAATAGTGAGGCACGCCGTCAGACAATTACTGTAGATGGACAAGCAAATGAATGGGCTGATACCACTGTCAATGATAGGTTGAAAAGTAAAGATAAATGGATCGGGATTGGTAGTAGTCAAGCTAGCTTAGAAGACAATTTTGCTCTGCAACAACTTGTTGGACGTGAAAATTTTAATCCCGGACTTAGTGCTCAACATGAAAAGTTACTGGCTATACATATGTCAATTTTGAGTCAATGGGAAGCGCCCAGTTTGGCACAAATGGAGCAAGCTGATGCGATACTCATTTTAGCTGAAGACGTCAACAATAGTGCACCACGTATAGCATTATCTATCCGACAAGCGTTGCTAAATAACGCTCGTGAACAAGCCGAAAAATTAAGAGTGCCAGGCTGGCAAGATGCCGCAGTCAGAGCAATACAACCTCATCATCCTGTACCTCTGGCTATTTTGGGTTATGGTGAAAGCGATTTGGCTAAACAAGCTACCATTAGCTTGGTCTGTGATCATAAAAAAGCTGCTGAACAAGGATTTTTGTTAGCCAATTTACTCAATGATAAATCACCCAAACCTAAAGTCAGTAAAGTAGCGTTGCAGACACTAGAGTTGCTTGAGATTTTAAAAACAGCCAAACGACCATTAATAATCACTGGCTGGTCAGCCAACAACGCAGCCTTGTTAGCTGCTGCTACTAATATTCGCAAAGCGTTAAAATCAGTCAATATTAAAAACGAAAATACTCAGGATGATGCCATGTTATGTATCGTCCCACCCGATGCAAATACACTAGGCCTAGGCTTATTAACCCAGGGTAGCTATTTAAGTATAGACAGTTTACAGACAGAAAATAACGGATTAGATTATAGGACTGCCAAAAAATCTAATTTACTGGTGCTAGATCATTGCTCGCCAGCTTTTACTAAAAGGTTAAACGAATGGCGTCAATATTCAGATAATGTTGTTCTTTTAGGTCAACTCAGTGCTGCTGGTGCTGATGAAGTCAATCTTCCAGTATCAAGTTTTAGTGAATGTAGTGGCTCTGAGCTTAATTATCAGGGGTTAATCCAGTCTCATCTGCCAGCAACAAAACCATCAGGTCAATGTTTACCAGGCTGGCAATGGCTAGTGAATATCGCCAAGCTGCAGCAACATAAACTTGGCGAAGTTGATAATTTGGGTCAGCTTCGAGATCGACTGAGCCAAGACTATCCTCAACTTTATGTCCACTTTAATCAGCATCATCAGACTCAACTTGCTTTACAAACTCCAAGAGTAAGTGGCCGTACTGCTATGCTTGCCAACCAAACAATGCACGAACCCAAACCCTTCGGCGAAACAGGTGCCCCTTACAAACAAAGTATGGAAGGCACACAAGTGGGTCAAAAAGACGAATTTCCATTGGCTTATAGCTGGTCACCTGGTTGGAATTCTAATCAATCAAACCATAAATTTCGCGATGAATACCGTGGAGACGGACTTGCTCAGCAAAAAGGAGTACGCTGCATTGGCACCAAGAAGACTGATCAATGGTTTAAATGGCAAGCTGCTTGGTCAATAAATGCCAAAGCCCAATGGCAAATACTGCCGCTACAAAAAGTATTTGGTAGCGATAGTCTAAGTTTACATGCTTTACCTATTGCTCAGTTGAAAGTTCAGGCACAAATTGTTGCAAGACCAGTAGATGCCGCAAAATTAGGATTTATCGCGGGGCAGTTGATTTATTGCGATAATAACCAGATCCCCTTACAGTTGGTCACTAGTGACCAAGTTCCTGCTAATAGTTTATTGATCTATGTTCCCGCGGACCAACTATTCGAATTACACAATTGTGAACAGCTCACTGCTGCTACTACCAAACAAAACACAGAATACAACGTTCAAATATCTCAGCAACAAATACAACAACAACTTGTAAAACAACAGCAACAAAACCGGCTACTGGCGCAAGATCAAACAATCCCAATCCATTTTATTGAGGGAGTGATCTGATGCCGGGATTAGAACTGATGACAATGATTGGACTTATGGTGACCATATTGGTTCCTACTGCCGCGATGTTGGTGTGGTTCGAACGTCGTTTGTTAGGTTTTTTTCAACAACGCTGCGGACCCAATCGGGTTGGCTACTTTGGAATCTTACAATCCCTCGCTGACTTAATTAAAATTCTGTTTAAGCATGATTGGATCCCACCTTTTGCTGACCGGCCGGTATTTGTATTAGCGCCACTCATAGGCGCAATGGCGATATTAATGAGTTTTGCCGTAGTACCAATGGCACCAGGGATGATGATCTCAGACAGTAATATTGGTTTATTGTTTTTTCTAGCAATGACATCGATGGCGGTTTATTCAGTAGTGCTGGCTGGTTGGGCATCCAACAACAAATATGCAGCTTTAGGTGGCATGCGAGCTGCCGCGCAGACTATTAGTTATGAAGTGTTTATGGGTGTATCACTTCTTGGAGTCGTCATTTTAAGCGGAAGCTTCAGATTAAGCGATATCGTGTTGGCACAGCAAGATATCTGGTTTGTGATCCCACAATTTATCGGATTTGTTGTATTTATTATTGCAGGGGTAGCCGAAAGCCACAGATTACCCTTTGACCTGCCCGAAGCAGAAACTGAGTTGACTGCTGGATTTCACACCGAATACTCCGGAATTAAATTTGCTTTATTTTTTCTCGGAGAATATCTCGGCATGATGTTGATATCGATGATGATTACTACTCTGTTTTTAGGTGGCTGGTTAGGCCCTTGGTTACCACCTTTTGTGTGGTTTGTATTGAAGACCATGAGCTTGATTTGTTTCTTTATTCTTTTAAGAGCGGCATTGCCTCGGCCCCGCTTTGATCAACTATTAGAATTTGGTTGGAAATGGATGTTACCACTGGCGCTACTCAATTTAGTGGGCACCGCTGTTGTTAAACTATGGGGGGATTTTTAATTATGCATACTCAAATTAGAACTATGTGGACAGTTTTCAAACATTTGTTTGACACAACAGACACGGTTCAATACCCAGAAGAAAAACCATATTTGGCTCCACGTTACCGAGGCAGAATTGTATTGACACGTGATCCAGATGGAGAGGAACGTTGTGTTGCCTGTAACTTATGCGCCGTGGCATGCCCAGTAGATTGTATTGCCTTGGAAAAAACTGAGGACGAGCATGGTCGTTGGAGAGCTGATTTTTTTCGAATCAACTTTTCGCGCTGTATTATGTGTGGTTTGTGTGAGGAAGCCTGCCCTACTTATGCCATTCAACTTACACCCGATGTGGAAATGGCCGAATACAATAGACAAAATATGGTTTATGAGAAAGAGCATTTACTCATAGACGGCTCAGGCAAATATCCTGATTATAATTTTTACCACAAAGCTGGCATTAGTGTTAAAGGCAAAGATAAAGGACAAGCCGATCAAGAAAAATCTCCAATTGACGTTAGGAGTTTAATGCCATGAGTGGCCTAACATTATTCTATGTGAGTGGCAGTGTAGCTGTGCTCGCTAGTCTATTAGTGGTAACCAATAAAAACGCTGTACACGCGCTGCTGTATTTAGTTGTCAGTTTATTAGCCTTGGCAATGTGTTTTTATCTGCTAGGGGCACCTTTTGCTGCTGCGCTCCAAATTATTGTTTATGCCGGTGCAATTATGGTGCTGTTCGTATTTGCGGTAATGATTTTTAATATCAATCAAACTGATATTGATCGAGAGAGTCAATGGTTAACATGGCAAAGCTGGGTTGGCCCTACCCTACTAGTCATGATATTACTCGCTGAAATAGTCTTCGTAATATTGTCTCATCAAAACTGGTCAACAAATTCGCTATCTATGGCACAAATAGAATTAGTGGATGCCAGAGCGGTGGGTATTTTACTGTTTGGCCCCTACTTGCTAGCAGTTGAAATAGCGTCGTTCTTACTTTTGGCAGGTTTGGTCGGTGGTTATCATCTGGCCAAAGAGCTTCCCAAACAAACTGATAAACAACAAGGAAACCAATAATGGCGGTTCCTATTGAGCATGGTTTGGTGTTGGTTGCCCTACTTTGGGCTATCGGACTAGTGGGTTTGTTAAGTCGCAAAAATACTTTATTTATGCTGATGTCGATGGAAATCATGCTCAATGCCGGCGCTTTAGCATTTATATTAGCCGGAAGTTTATGGCAGCAAGCTGATGGTCAAGTTATTTATATCCTGATCCTAAGCATTGCCGCTGCCGAGGTAGGTCTTGGCTTAGCTTTACTTATTCGTTTACGCCAACATATCAGTGATTTGGATATTGATAAACTTAACGAGATGAAGGGATGAATATGCAAAATTTGCTTTTCCTTGTTCCCTTATTTCCCCTTGCCTCATCCCTAATATTGTTACTACTGGCCGGTCGACTTTCAGCCAAGATAGTAGCCGTATTAGGAGTAGGATCAATGGGTGTCGCTGCCATTTTAACACTATTTATTGGGATTGAATTTATAGACATGGGAAGTCATTCCTTTCAACAAGTGTTATTTAATTGGTTACCTATCGCCGATGCGCCTCTTAACTTCGGTTTACACTTGGACCAGTTATCTCTTGTAATGATGAGCGTGATAACAGGTGTGGGTTGGATGATCCACTGGTATGGTGCGGCTTACATGTTCGCTGATAAAGATATACAGCGCTTTTTTGTGTACATGAACCTATTTGTGTTTGCCATGTTGATGCTGGTTTTAGGCGATAACCTAGTGTTGCTATACTTAGGTTGGGAAGGGGTTGGTTTGTGTAGCTTCTTGCTAATCGGCTTCTGGCAACATAAAGCTGATAATGTGATCGCCGCCAAAAAAGCGTTTGTTGTGACTCGGGTTGGCGATACCGCAATGATGATCGGTTTATTAATTTTATTCAGTGAATTTGGCAGCTTACATATTAATACTATCGTCGACTCAACTGTGCAGGTGTCCCAGTCTAATCTGTGGTTAGCATGCATATTATTAGTAGGAGGCGCGGTGGGTAAGTCGGCACAATTGCCCCTACAAACTTGGTTACCTGACGCCATGGCTGGTCCCACTCCAGTGAGTGCACTGATCCATGCTGCCACCATGGTGACAGCCGGTGTGTATCTCATTGCCAGAATGCACCCTCTATTTCTTCAAGTTGATGGCGTACTAAATTTGGTTGCTTGGATTGGTGCGCTGACTCTGGTATTGGCCGGTATAGCCGCACTTGCCCAATCAGATATCAAACGTATCTTGGCCTACTCCACAATGAGTCAAATTGGCTACATGTTTTTGGGTTTAGGAGCACTGGCCTTTGATGCTGCTATTTTTCATCTCATGACCCATGCATTTTTTAAGGCTCTGTTATTTTTAACCGCCGGTAGTATTATTTTAAAAATGCACCACCAGCAAGATATATATAAAATGGGGGGTTTATTTCGAGCTTTACCTCTGACCTCAACATTTTTATTAATCGGATTGTTAGCGTTGGTGGCCTTCCCTGGCAGCTCAGGATTTTTTAGTAAGGAAGCTATATTAGCTGCCACTTATGAAGCCCACACTGCAGGACCAACTCTGTGGTGGATTGGTGTTCTTGGTGCATTTTTAACTAGCTTATATAGTTTTCGATTATTATTTATTGTCTGTTTTGGTCCAAGCAACCATGATCTAAAGGAAGCGGATTACAAACCATCCAGCCAGTTTGTGGTGCCTTTATTGCCCTTGGTGACATTAGCCGTAATAGGCGGATTTATTAGTTTAGATTTTGTACAGGTATTTGGCCCAGTTCATCATCCTCATTTACCATTATGGATAGAGTGGATGCCAGTAGCAGTGGCATTGGCAGGTTTTATATTAGCTTGGATATTATATTTTCCACGCAGTTCAATACGGTCCAATGATGGGACTTTCAGTCAATTCTGCCGAGATGGGTTAGGTTTTGACTGGCTTTATGAACGACTTTTTACCCGACCCTTGCAACTGTTCGCACGGATCAACAAAAGTGATGTCATTGACCATTTTTACCATTTTGTAGGCTGGTTTAATTTTAGTCTAAATGAAATTTTAGTTATCAGTCAAAACGGTAAGTTGCGCTGGTATCTGTTTGGCACCCTCGCAGGATGTGCCCTGATGTTAGGAGGGGTAGTATGGTGGCATTAAGTTTTTTAATTTGGTTTCCTTTGATGTTGGGTTCATGCGCCTGGCTCAGTGAAAAAAAATTTAGCGGTTCAGGCAACTGGGTCACCCTGTTTGGCTTATTCAGTTTGTTAATATTTGGTGTCTACCTTGCCAGTGATGGCACCAACAGCCTTAGTTGGGAGTGGTTTGCACGCTTTAACATTCATTTTTCTTTGTTGTATGACGGTCTTGCTCTGTTGCTCGTGACCTTGACTATTGCTTTGGCAATGCTAGCTGTGATGGTCTCCTGGAACGATATTGAACAACATCGTGGTTTTTTCCATTTTAATTTAATGTTTAGTGTGGCAGGTATTATCGGAGTATTTTTAGCAGCCGATCTGTTCTTGTTTTTCTTATTTTGGGAAGTGATGTTATTGCCCATGACCGCGTTAATTCTCATTTGGGGTCATGAAGATCGTCGCTACGCAGCGCTCAAATTTTTTATATTCACTCAAGTAAGCAGTTTGTTGATGTTAGTCGCCATTATTGCTTTGGCCCTGCACCATCAAAGCCAAACAGGAGAATTAAGTTTTAGCCTTAATGAATTGCAACAATTAGTGATACCCGACAATATGCAGTTTTGGTTGATGTTGGGCTTTTTTATTGCTTTTGCAGTTAAATTGCCCATGGTGCCATTTCATAGTTGGCTACCTGATGCACATACACAGGCACCCACGGCCGGTAGTGTTTTGTTAGCGGGAGTATTACTTAAAACCGGTGCCTATGGCTTAATTCGAATTGTATTGCCACTATTTCCTAACGCCACCATGGAATTTGCACCAGTAGCGGTCACTTTAGGCGTTGTCAGTATCATTTATGGAGCCTTCATGGCTTATAGCCAAACTGACTTGAAACGTCTAATAGCCTATTCCAGTATTAGCCACATGGGGTTCGTGTTATTGGCATTGTTTAGCTGGAACGAAGTAGCACTGCAAGGTGCCATATTAACCATTGTGGCTCACGGAATAAGCAGCGCAGCCTTGTTTAGTATGGCTGGTATGATCCAGCATCGTATTCATAGTCGTGAAATTGGCCAAATGGGTGGTATATGGGCAAGTGCTCCTAAAATGGCAACGGTAACCCTGATTTTTGTGATGGCAGGCATAGGTATGCCTGGAATGGCTAACTTCAATGGCGAATTACTCACCCTACTTGGCAGCTACCAACCGTTTCCTATACAAACCATTATTGCTTCCTTAGGTATAATCGGCTCAGCCGTTTATGGTCTACACCTATTTCAACGGGCCTTTCAGGGGCCAGCCAACGTTAATATAACTGACTTACACATGCGCGAATTGGTGTTCACTAGTCTCTTGGTGGTCGCCTTAATTTATTTCGGATTACAGCCACACATAGTGTTGGAATTAAGCAGTGAAACCCTCAGTAGTTTGATGCAAACCGCTGGGGAGGTTCGCCCATGAGTATTCAAGAATTATGGTTGTTGTTACCGGTATTGATCATAAGTGTTGGTATTTTAGCAGTGATGATCCAAGCAAGTTGGAAACGAAATCACTTCATTGCACAGGGTATTTGTCTAATCACCTTGTTTTTAGCGTTAGCTGCTTTAATTTACCAATACCCTACAAACTTAAAAACCATCACCATTTTGTTTGAACACGAACCCATTGGTGGTTTCTTCAGTTTAATGCTGTTGATGGTAGGAATTTCTGTGGCCTTGCTTCAAGGTCCATACATGGGTGCAAACAGTAAAGAAGTGGCTGAAGAGTTTTATCTTTTGCTGCTGCTTTCCTGCCTTGGTGCGATGTTGTTAGTGATGTCTCGCCATGTGGGCAGTGTGATCCTCAGTATTGAACTGATGAGTTTGTCGATGTTAGCCATTCTCGCATATAACCGAGAACGTAAACTCGCGCTCGAAGGTGCCATGAAGTACCTATTATTGTCTGGTGCTGCCACAAGCGTTTTACTTATGGGTTTTGCCTTATTGTATGCCAGCAGCGGACAAATGATGTTAGTTGACATGTTGCAATCTCCAATGGGTCTGATGGCAAAAAGTGGCTTTGTTTTGGTATTGGCTGGGCTTGCATTCAAGTTATCTCTGGTCCCATTACATTTCTGGACATCTGATGTTTATCAAGGAGCGCCGGTTAATTCCACATTATTGCTCACTACTTTGTCCAAAGCCGCAGTTTTTGCGTTGTTTATAAAATTAATTTTACAGGTTCCTGCTGATTTTGAGACAGACTTGATACGTATGTTAAGTTTGATGGCAATTGCTAGCATGCTGCTAGGTAACTGGCTGGCCCTGCAACAACAGAGTCTTAAACGTTTGATGGCCTACTCGGCTATCGCCCATATGGGTTATGTGTTAGTGGCAGCGGTTATTGCGATGGGCGTTGATCATAGTTTAGTGCTGGAAGGCGTCAGTTATTATTTATTAGCCTATCTGGTCGCCTCAATCTTAATATTTGCGGTGCTCACGCTATTATCCAGACTTGATGATCAGCAAGACTTGGATGAATTACCACAATTACAAGGGTTGTTTTGGCAACATCCTTGGCTCGCCAGCATTATGACCATCGCTTTTCTGTCACTCGCTGGTATGCCTATTACAATAGGTTTCATTGGTAAATTTTATTTGTTAACCCTCGCTATCAAACTTTCTGCTTGGTGGTTAGTAACTGCCATGTTGGTAGGCAGTGCTGTAGGACTCTATTATTACCTGCGAGTCATTTTCACGTTGTTTGCCCCTGCAAAGAATGACATACACCAAGCACATGGCGCTTACCTGACTAAAATATGGGTAGGACTTATTACTGCAAGTTTACTCATACTTGGGATATTGCCCGGACTGCTGGGAGATCAACTAAGAAATATATTAGCAATAGGCTAACAATTTAAAACTCTCACAATTAGCATTATCCAAATTTGAAGTTATTAACAATAATTAAATGCAACTAAATCGTGTTCTAGAACTAAATTGATTCGGTTTAATTTCAAACAAGTCTTTGTTGTGTTCTAAATTATTTGATAGTGCTCACTTTATACATCTGGGAAAGGCTTTAATAGAATTAGTGGTTAGTAATAATTCTTTTGAAAACGTTATGTTTCGCTGCTTTTTAGCGAACTGATATGCTGTTTTTAAAAACCAACCCGCACAGACTCACTCGACCTGAAATCCTCAATCTCCTCGACTTAGGTTGATCAGGCCAAATGCCGTTTAATAGCTTGCAAGCCATTAAAAATTGAATACAAACGAGCAATAAGAAGATAATGATGTACAAAACCAAGCAAAATAAACTGCACTATTGACCCTTTTTACGAAGATATTTGAAAAAACTACGCTCATTCCTTCGGTCGCAATGACATGAGTGAGCAATACGAAAAAAATGTAAAGTTGGATATTATTTTTAATTAAATAATTAGTTTGGATCAATGTTTGTTCATATTTAAGTATTAAACTATCTTCATACATCAGGTGTTAATTAAGTTGATAGGTATTATGGGTAAAGACAACCGTGTAAAGTTTGACGACTTTGATAAAGAGGAACTTGTTTGTTCATCAAAAAACAAAAATACAGCTAACATTCGTGCTGAGCTTGAAAAAAAACAACGTGAAAAAAGGCATAAAAATAGTGAATCAAAATATCGACATCAACCTGAACCGTCATCTGAAAAGTCAACTAAATAAGTATGAAGTCAATAGGTTTTAAGTTTACTTTTCACATTGTTAGTCAAGAGCGTTCTGACTACCAACTCAAGCGTGATATAGAAGCTAACCCTCAACAGTGTCTATCTAAGGTTTACGCACCATTATACGTACCTTAACAACGCCAGTGAAGGTACGTACATTGCTAAATAAATTCATCAAGCAAATTGCAAAAAAAAAATATTGATTGATATTTCAATGAATTACAGACGATGGCTACACTGACATGCAGCGTTTTTCCTGCGAGTAACTATAATCTTCGTATCCACTTAAAACTTATCATACGTTGCCGTCTAATTGTTGAAGGATATGAGGTTTACATGAATAATCGATTTAATGAGCGTTCAAAAGCAAATGAACGTGTTGAACTATCGTGTGGCGAAGAAAAATATGGCGAATTTGAAACAGAAAATATGTGTTCAGGTGGTATTTTTATTAAAAAGTGCCAAAGTCAAATCATCATCCTTGAGTCTACATCCGTGACGATTAAATTTTGCCACAACCCAAACTTAAGCTATCAGTCAAGTCATGATGCAATAGTGGTGCACAAAACTAACAACGGCGTTGGTTTTAAGTGGATCCATAGATAACATCAACGAATATAGCTGAAATAGCACTTTTACCTGACGACAAAACATGGATGAGTTGAAATAGAGCAATCGGGAACCTAACTCTGTTGAACGGCAATAAAACACCATTAGTTGCTCCGAAAATAACAACCAACTTATGGTGTTTCATTGTATTCGTAGGTTTTAAAAAGTTGATGTAATCGCAGTCGATCTTACGAAATATAGCTCACTCGAGATATTATCGGTTAATGAGCAATTGCGTATTCTTCTGGATCTGTGATTATTTATGTTGAGTTAACGTTATGAGAAATAAACTAATGCAAGAAGGCGAATAAAGACAAAAATTAACTTATGTTTTACTGGGATTGAGTAGGGTTAGCTAAATTTACAAAAGCTCATTGCACAATATATAAATAATCGAACGCTTCTAAATACAATCAGACATAAAGCATATGACAGCAGCAAAGCTTAATAGAGATATTTAATATTACAGATGAAAACATAATGATTGCGTGGACATACATTAATAGAATAAACATAAACGACCCAAAGCTTTATTTTCGATGACTTGAAAAAAAGGGAAGAAATAAAGACCATAAAACATATTGGACAATGAGCAGTGTGGTGCTATTTAACTAAACTTTTGTGCCATTCACTGCTTAAATAAATGGAAATTTTAACGGGAATATGACCCTAAACATTCATTCTTATT
>OOGD01000156.1_pt1 | contig 15420 bp, 10 predicted proteins | sample 1670381 | NCBI WGS metagenome assembly OOGD01 (sample SAMEA98146918, study PRJEB22522) | marine metagenome | biome: marine biome; feature: marine water body; material: sea ice | place: Arctic Ocean | collected 14-Sep-2015 | depth 1.3 m | reverse complement strand
GACTATATCTCGACCATAACATGCGCTATTGTTCTAAGATTTGGAGACTAGTCCACCGAGTGGTTGTAATCGAGAATGGTTGGGCCAGAAAGCTCCGAGAAGAGACCGTTGGAGGATCATAATGCTCAATCCCATGGCCAATTTGTTGGATTTGGCCCTATTTCCGTGTGAGGCCAAAAGTTCACCATGGTAGCTAGAATAAATCTAAAAAGTATTAGAAAACTCGCAAAGGGGTTGTTAGTAACGATCATCTGCCGGGAGGCGCTTTGGAGGTGACCATTGTAATGCTGGAACGGTTGGCATCATGGCCAGATTCTGGTCAATGTCGGCGCATTCCGACATGCTTTTCTGCATCAAGCCTCTTGGGCAGGACTCAAGTCCAACGGCATGGTTTGATAAGCTTTTGTCCGTGAAGGACCTAAGCTTTTGTTTGTGAAGGACCCTGTTCTGACACAACTGCTCAAAATTGTACTTCTCATCCAGGCATGTTGGCCGAGGATCCAAAGATGGTTTTTGTTGCATCATGCCAGTATGAACCCCAACTTGAGCTGACCAATGACCTTCATGCCAATTCGAAACTCTGATATAGACAGACTGATGATGCTGCGCTTCGAGGATTCTTGAGACCCAACACTTTTGGTAACATCTTCAGATTCCTTTTCATTCCTAGTTTTGATGCCTTTCTTGCCATGCTGTTTTAAGCATTCAGAATGGAGGACAATACCAACTCAACAATCAGCCTGGACCCGTGGGAGGCAACCTGAATGGGAGTGTGGACTGGCACACTGCTTCCCTGGTTCAAGGCCGACCACACAGTTCACTGGCTCTAAAAAGCACTATACGGATAATCAACAATATAGCTAACAGGCTGATACTGAGATTTACCAGTGCTAAGAAGAGTACGTTGTTATCGTGTTGTGATTGTGGTCCAACCTTGCAGCAGCACCAGCAGCAGCAGCAGCAGCAGCAGCAGCAGCAGCAGCAGCAGTAGCAGCAGCAGCAGCAGCAGCAGCAGCAGCAGCAGCAGCAGCAGCAGCATAGGGGGGGCGATGCAGCATATAGGCAGGGAGGGAAAATTGTGTGTGGTGGGTCTGGCCTACAAAAAATGGACGTAGGATGGTGCTGGTACTGGAATTGAAGAAGGAGGAGTGAAGGAAGTTTGGTTCCACAGTGTGATGTAGGAACTAGTACGAAGGACCAGTAGAAATGATTTTTCATGTGCGCGCCGGCAAGCCACCATCTGGTGAAAGATGGTTTCCAATTATCATGTGGAACATTGGCTTCAACTTTTAGTCTTGGATTGTACTTAATGAATAATATGGTATTTATAGTTCGGATGGTATTTATTGCTGCCGCGCCGGAATTCAAAATCTAGTTTGGTAGGAGATTTACGTGATGAAAGCGCATGTAGAATTGCACAGCAAAGTACTACTATGGAAAACAATGCTGGTGTTTTGTTGGAGAAGTATACCATATTTCCTTGCTTCACATTGAAAGCCAAAAACCAAAACCAAAAAACACAACGATGGCCCCAAGGAGAACAAAGAAGGAACAAGCTGTCCTTTGTAAGGCAACACTAGAGAAAGAAGTGGCTGCTAAACGCGCTACAGCGGTACAAGAGGCAAGCATATCAGAAGGTGATAACCAAGAAGATGATGAGTCAACAAGTAAGTCAAAAAATGAAGAAAGAAACATGGGGATGGAGGTTACAGCCAAAACACTGACCACCAACGATGATGAGAAATCAAGTAAGTGGACAAGTACGTCAGGCAAGTCTGGGGCCCAGAAACGCAAATCATCGGCTTCTGCTTCTACCAGCAAAGCTTCAACAATGGCAACCAAAGGGAGCAAGCGGCTAGTATCATCACCCAACAGCAAATGCAGGAAGATACTGTCGACAATGGCGAGGAAACCAAGAGCAAAAGCTAAGGACGATGACGACACATACAGTGAAACCGATATCGATGACGATGACAATCGAAAGCTAGGTGCTGTTCCTAGGCAATCGCCACGGCCATCTCTGCTGAAGGAAGTGCAGGCGGCAAGGGGAGACGAAGACAGTGATGAGGATGAGAACGAGCCACCACAACCAGAAGAGATGGAGCAACAACAAGCCACACTCTGGGCCATGTTGATCAAGACAGAAGAAAGATTACACCAAGCTGAGCAACAAGTACGGACCATTAGCAGGACACGGATTACAGACAGCTTTTTGGAAGGCCAAGTTCTTACCTGGACCAAAGAAACACTGTGGAAGATGTGTAAGTTCATCACAAATGATCAGACAATGCACCAAGTAATGCAAAAGGCAAGTAAACACTTCAAGGTACCTGCTTTTGAGCAAGAGCATTGGATGGCCTCGTATTCACACATAGTGAGAGATGGACTGAATCAAAAACGAAATGCATGCTCGCAGGATTTGCGTAAAACAATTAAGAGTAAGTGCCATGAGCTACATTACTGTTGCTAAAGACCTGTCTAACCTTGTACTTTCAACACAATGCTACAGAAACTCGTCTGCAATATCCAGATATTCTGCTAGGAAATCTTACCAACGTCCGAGGAATGGACCCGGATGGTGACATCCAAGCATTCTCTTTTTTTTTGATGAACTTGTTCCATGTGTTGCAGGTCGGAAGGTATGGGCTCTACGTGAGCAGGCAAGCAAGTTGATCTCGGAGGCAAAGCAGGTTGTATCCGTGCTTGACGAAGCCTTCGCCATATTAGCATTGATGAACTACTGGGAGAGGTGGATTAGCCATGATATGGCAAAATGGACTGACTCTAGAGCTAGTAACAATCAGTACATGGGTTGGGCGGATGCTGCATACGTTCACTTTCATGAACTATGCAAGCAAATTTGTGAACAGCGCAAAAACGAAATGAACAAGAAACTAGAGAAGATGTACTTGGCAAGATCACGAAGCCTGCTGGCAGGAGGAGGATCAAAAACACGAGGCATCGGTGAACAGGTGGAAATGCAGGTGGAGGTATACAACGAATTGGACAGTGAGGAGGAGGAGTAGTTACTACTAGATTCGAAATATTAGATAGTACTAGTATGCATGGTTACACGTTCAGCCATTCTTATACGCGTAAATCATCAGTAGACCCACAAATTTAGTATAGTATCCATCATAAATTTACATCCAGTTACTTGAGTAATAAATATTTCAACACCCACAATTACATCTACATAGCCAATTCTGGCATCCCGGCATAGTACTCACATAGTCTTACATAGCTCTGGGTTATTTATCCCAGATTAGTCGATAATTTCCCAGAGTTATGTCATTTTTGCCATAGCTATGTCAACAATCCCAGAATGCAAGCCATACGTATGTCACATGATCAACTAATTATGGCACACTTGACCTAATTATGCTTTATACGCAGAGCTCTGCGTCAATCAACTAGCTCCGAGACACAATCAACTAAGTATGGAACACATTTGCCAGAACTCTGCCTCTTTTCCCAGATCTCTGCCTTTATCACGCATAACTATGCATATGAATTACCTGTGTAGTGGTTACTATTCCCAGAACAAATAACTACACGGCACTGCTCTTTTCCTGCCACACAATTTTCCTGTTGCACTCGCTAACCAATCTCCTGACTTGAGACTCTCATGTCAAACCCGGCTAAAAAACCTCGTCTTGAATATCCGTTCCGTTGTCTTAATACGCATTGCCCTAAGCCTGGTGGATTTAACAGTAAGCGAGGACTTCACATTCACTATGGCAAGTCCGTCCATTGTGCTGCTCATGCCGCGGCTTGTCGAGATATCAATCAACGAAACTCGCAAGCCCGTCCTCCGACTTCCGTTTCGGAACCTTGGGATGTTGACGATGCAGATACTAGCGTCGTTTGCTTTGACAACTCATCTCTTCCAACTGTGGACTCTTCAGTAGTTGCGACCCTGGCTATTGACACAATTGACGGTAACCAACCCTCCAATCGTTTGGGTATCAAGTACACCGCAGAACAATTCACGGAGACAAAACTTTTAAAAATTCTCAATGACGCCGCCGCCCCCCACTTTCTTTATCAAGATATCCTGTCGTGGGCTGCGGAGGCAAATCGTAATCAGTATGCATTCCGTCCCCAACGTCTTGAGAGATCAGCTCAAGTCAAGTATCTAGAGAAATGGTTGCATTTACAGCCTTGTCGTCCCGAAACGGTCAAGCTTGTTTTACCAGGTCCCGCCATGCAAGCCATTCAAGTGACAAGGTTCAATTTTACCAATCAATTGCATTCCCTACTTTCTGATAATGCACTATGTGGTAACCTCAACAATTTGGATGTAAACCCTATGGATCCTTTTGCCAAATACGTCTCCCAATCTGGTCGATTATCTGCCGTAAATTCTGGTTCCATCTATAACCTTGCATACAAGAACCGCTGCAAGTCTCCTAATGATTTTCTGGTTGGAATAATTTTTGCATGCGATGAAACGAAGTTACGTCAAGGAAGCAAAGCTGGCTGTTGGCCACTTATGTTTACTGTTTCGATCCTTAACCAAAAAATGCGGAATCTTCCCATTGCTTGGAAAAGTTTGGGATACATATTCGACTTATCCATGATACAATCAAAAGCAGACGCAAAAGGGCAGTCGAATGATCTCAAATCCGAACGTCTACATGCTATCTTTAAGGTTATCTTGTCGTCTTTTCTTGAAGCACAAAAAGAAGGTGCACTTGACCACATTTCTCTTACCTTGGGCAATCAAACCAAACGTGTCAATTTGAAACCAATTTGTTTTTTTGTTATTGGCGACATGCAAGGAGGCGATAAAATATCCTGCACATCCGCCTCTTATTCGAATACAATGAAACGCATGTGTCGCAAATGTAATGTTCGAGGATGCGACACGGGTGATCCATTCATCAAATGCCAACGAATGAGCATGATCAAGGTCATAGAACTTGTTCGTCGAAACCGTTGTGACATTCTCAAAAACATCAATCAGTACAATGTTCATAGTGCATGGTTTGACGTTGACTACGGTGGATGCCGCTTTGGCATTTTTAGCGCCGCCACGCCTGTGGAACCGTTGCATGCATTAGAGAATGGTCTTATTCTTGATTGTGTGAGTATTTTGTTTTCTGAGGAAATGTCTTCGCGACAAAAACGGGATCTAGACAATTTGGTTCGGCGCTTAACCATACTTCCCCGTCAACGTTTCGCCTCTTCCGGAGCCGAACCATTAATGCCACGCCTGTTATGGAAGGACGGGGTTACCAGTTTGACGGAACTTTCTGCCAAGTATAAGATCGGTATTATGTTTACCATTGTGATCGTGTCGTTACAAGACGCTGGTAAAATATTGCTCGAAGAAGTTTTGGGAAGCAACGAACGCCTCAACGATATGCGTCAAGTTTTTCAAATGATGCTTGCATACTGGGTATGGCTCAAAAAGGAATCATACTGGGTCCGCGGTGATCATGTGGCACGGGATGGTGCACGTACGGCAATCAGCACAATGTTGCGAGACCTTGCAAGCTTTTGGCCACGCACAAAGGGTCAAGGCTGGGAAAAAGCTAAAAACCATGAGCAACTACATGTACCAGATGACATAGACAGAAACGGTGCCTGCCAAAACTACCACACCGGTCCCACAGAACACAACCACATCTTCCATGTGAAACGGTTAGCACGCGCAACCCAAAGACGACGTGAAAGTCTTGACGAACAGATTGCCAAACGAGCTTCCGAGAGTTACGTGATAGACTACGCCTATCAACGAATGATAACATCAACGGAAAAAAAAGTTCCGATAAGCCTTGCACCGATGGCGAATCCATGCAGTCTTCAAAAGGGTTGGTGTACGTCTACAATGCTACAAATGGTTCTAGTCATGGACGATACTATGCAAAAACTGGCATGGCAGCTAACGCAAATTCTACCAACGACCGTTTGGACGCTAGAGCACTCACCTTTTTGGTTACTTACTATGGTAATGAACCACCGGTATTGTCAGGCATTGTGGACAACAATGGGGATCCATGTCACGCCGTTATTCAAATCTGCAGCGAGTACAAACGCGGCGATGATACTTTTCGTGCCCATCGCAATTACCGTCATAACGGTCCTTGGTATGATTGGGTTATGTTTCGTTGGGAAAAATCAACACAAAAAGTCCATCGTGCGCCGGACTGTTGTGTTGAGTATTTGGACAATCCAAGTGTGTCGTTGACTCACGACTACGCACCCGGTCAGATTTTGGCATTTGTGGTTTGTCCAGTGGAAATTGTCAATGGAAGTCATATCATTTTAGCGGTGGTCAGTACGTGTAAGTTCATACACACCAAGGGTTCTGTTTTTACTACAATTTGGGAACAAGATTACGATGATACAAAGAAGACGGTGCCTTCCCTCGTTTTGGTCAATGTTGACTGTATTGTTCGTCACTGTTTGATGATTCCAATAGACGACGGCCAATCTCGCTTTATGGAAATATGGAACCGTGAGCGGTGGGCTGATGAATTTTTTCAGTGTTGAGTGTTTTTACTTCGACATATAAATTCTATAAAAGTTAACTATGTATTGTGCTCCTACCAATTCTTCTCAATAGTTCTGTTGTATACCTTTTTTGTGCTGACCGACCTGTGGAAACGTAATGCCGTCGCAATATCTCCACAACCGCGTTCTCCGCAAATCCAATCAAAACTCTCTCTGCTAAGTTTCAATGCACGCAATTGCGTTGCATCGAAGATAATGTCGTCCACCACTACCACAGCGTGGCTTGCAGATCCGTCGTTGCCGCGTGGAATGACCACAGTGGGATACTTGGTTTTATTGTCGATGAGCTCATCAATCGATATATGTTTCGTCGTCCTTCTCTTTTGTTTCTGATTAAAGATAATCACGCCCCCAATCGCCGGAGCATGTTTCTCCATACCCTCCCTCAAAGACTTTAGGGCTTTATCACGCGGTAGGTACTGAACCGTAGGTGCGGCATTAGAGAAGTATGATGCCGCCTCCACTTGCTTGCAGTAATGCAATGCCGACGCAACAGACTTGAAGAGACACTGATTCTTATCACCTTGTGGGTATTCCACCTTTACTGTGGTCATCAAGTGGCTCGGCACCGTATCCAAATTTCCAATCTTTGCATTACCAACCACCACTGGCCACCATATGAATGGTTGTTTCTTAACCAATTCCACGAAGACGGGTTGGAACACGAACTCAACCCATTCTGGACGAATGTCGAACACAACGATTGGAGTGACACCATCTGGCTCTCTCATAAGGCCGTTGAAATGTTCTTTAACTTTCGGTTGTCGTGGAGGCGCATCGACAGTTGGTGGACCTTCGTCTCCCCAGTCCACTGGAAAGTACATCAGTGAATCAATTTCGTTGATCTCCTTCTCGTACCGCAGCTCCTGGTCCAAATCCTTTCTCTCAGTATTCTTCAAATGCTGCGCAATCTTTTTTTCGGATCCAGAACGACGGTCACGCCATCGGTTTGTAAGTTGTTCTGCCATTTTTTTGTAACGTTTCCTGTCGACCGTTTTACCCTTTCTTTCCCACTGGTATTCCGGTTTGTCGAAATGTTTGATGAACAGTTTATCAGCGGCGGACCTGGCTCCTGCTTGACTTTTGAATCGTTTTGCCTCTGCAATCTCTCTCTCCAAGAAATGGTCTTGACGTTTAGTCTGTCTCAAGGCTCTTTTTACCGAATTGTCATTCATTCTTGCTTGGCGTAGCTGCTTGATTTTTTCGGGGGTCATTTTACTCCTTTCTTCGGACGTAATCTTCTTGAAATTCTTTGTCCTCTGTTCGATGGTGTCGACATGACGTTTTTCCGACTGAAGTTCGAGGTAGGTAAAGATGGCCGTTGTATCCGTTATCTTCGTAGGTGCCTTCATACCCTCAGATTCTTTCTTCTTTGCCTTCTGCTTTTCCTTCTGTTCGCGTAGTCTTTCCGCCGCCTTCTTTCGACTTGGTTTGGCCGCCGTTATCTTGTCGCCTTTCTTGTCGCCTTTCTTTCCTCTGCCTTGAGTAGGTTTTGCGGCCGGCTTCTTGTCAGATTCGTCATCATCAAGGTCAATGGGTGGTACATAGTCGTTAGTATCAGAGTCGCTATCATCGCTACCGCCGTCACCACCACCACCTGCCCCTGCTGGCATAGATGCGTGTTTGGAATAGGTTGGAGAGCTAATCCGTGGTGATTTTCTGGTAAAGGGCTCCGTGGGTGCTTTCTTTGGAGTTGTTTTCTTTGGTTTCGGCTTGGATATGGTTGGCTCGTCGTAGCCCAAATCTGGGAGAAGCGGTAGATCATTCTCGTCAACAATTGACGTTGGTTTTTTTGGCTCCGACTTCTTCTTACTTGATGTTGTTGCTTTATCCTTTGTTGGAGATGGAGACTCAGTAGAACCATGCTTTGCTTTGCGATCAGGCATGACGCGCGTCGGTGAGGCTGGGGTAGAAGCCCGTCCCATAATCGAGTCGTCCTCTGTGTCCTCATTCTTGTCATCATTCTCGTTGTCACCCTCTTCACCCTCACTTGGATCAACCAAATCACCCAGAATGACAGCCGCCTTTTCCACTTCGTCGCTATCTAAGCTTTTCTTCGAGGAACTCGGATGATATTCCTCTTCCTGCGCAGTAACGGGAGCATCGCCTTTCTCTTCCTGCGTGGCATCGAGGCCTTCAAGCAGGCCATCGTTGTCATCACTGTAGCCATCGCCGTAGTCAGTACTCTCCACTTCCAGTGTCTTCTCATCCGCCTCGACATCCTCCAAATTTGGTAGGAAAGGTGTATTCAATTGTTCCGCCGCCAAAAGTTGTCTAGCCACGCTTTCAGCAACGCCAATTGACAACCCAACAGACAATGCATCCACGACAGGAGCAATTGGAGACGGAGTATTGAAAGCATTTGCAATCACTTCGAGAGCGGGACGTTCCATGTTTGAAAGTAGACCGCCGACAATCGGCGATAAAGGTAGATTTGCATCAAGACTTCCAAAGGTACTTAGTCTCGCGACAGATCCCGGGGTTGTAGACACAAGGGCGGGCAGGACTGGCCAAGTAGGAGAAGGCGGTTCACGACCTGCCTCATAAGCAGGATCAAATGGATCGGCTTGATACTGTGTACTTGGTAGAAGTGAAGATGCCAGAAGTTTACTTTTCTGGACAATTCCAGTTGTGACAGAGACGCCTCCAAGACCTTCAATCAAAGTATCCTCCTCTTCTTTGTCTTCTGGATCTTGGTCATCGTCGCCGTCCTCTTCTTCAGCATCATCTTCGTCCCTCTGTTTTTCTAATTTGCCATCCTTTTTCTCATTATTATCGCCGTCGTCACCTGCATCTCCAGTATCCCCAGTGTCACCCGCGTTGTTGGAACCCTGATCGTTGTCGTTGCCATCGTTTCCGCCACCAGCACTCGAATCATTAGAACGATTGTCCTGATTCCGATAATCCTGGTTGGTAACGTTACCGTCATCAGCGTTTTCGTTGGCACCGGCCGAGTCTTCCATGCCGTCAACTGGGGCAGCTCCTGATGATGCATTGTTTTCCTTATTAATGTCAATACCGGCAGTGTCTTCGATACCGTCAACAGGGGCAGATCCAACGCCATCATCAGAATCGTCGACAACAACAATAACGGTCACGCCGTCAATAATAGCTGATTCTTGGATACCACCGGCAATAGGCCCAGATCCAACGCAATCATCAGAATCGTCAACAACGGCAATAGCAGACAAGCCGTCAATACTAGCTGATTTTTCGCTGTCGGTGTCCTTGTCAACCGTTTCGTCCCCCAAATGCGCCAAATCAATCGGTAGGTTGGGATGTATATTTCCCAATTCTTCACTTTCGGTGTCGTCGTCTTCCGATTCGTCCCTCAAATGCAGCAAATCAATTGGAAGATTGAGATGGTGGTCTACGCCAAAGTAATCAACATCAGACGTATTGATAAGGTGAAGTAACATCTGAAACCGGGCCCTAGTGATCTGCATCGGTCGTAGGTTGTTCAAATTGAGCCGGAAACCACTGCAGAGAGCAAAGAAGATACTGTAGACGCCACAGTCATATCCGTTGCGCTGACGTGAAGTAGAACGACGACATCCGTACAATCGCCATTCGTTCGGATCCAACGTAAGTCCAACCTTGACATACTCTATCGATAACCATAAGAACAAGCCACGGAGAATTTTCGTGGACACAATCGAGTTTCCCGTAGAGTTGAATTCTTGAATGATTTTCAAATCTTGGAAGATGGTAAAGATATACCAATGCATGCGGCCTTCGTTGTAGAAGAACACAAACGTGTCGATCTCGTTGATTGGCTTCCGTGATTCTGTCGCTCGTTTCTTCTCCCAAGACTTGACGTTTTCGTAGGCAAACTTGTGCTCGACGTTACTGTCTACGTGACCTTCGTTGAACAACAGTGTCAAAAAAAATGAAGGAACGTAAACAACAGAAAAGTCTTGGATGCGAAGGGTAGACTTCACCGACTTGGCGAAATAGTGTAGAAGCGAGTCCACCAGCCACTTCTCTGGCGCCAATGACTGAACATCGCTTACGGTCACTCCGATAACCACTAAATCGTCGTCTGGAAGGTTACGCAACAATCGCAACCAGCGATGATATCTTTCGACTTCTTCAGGCGGTACATGGCCCGAAAAAATTGGGAAATGGTCGGCAGGTTCAACCAAACTTGAGTAGGGAAAGGGACCATCCCATGGAGGCAAATCGTCAGGCGTGAGGAGGACTGGGTACATTCTTGGAGGTGCTTTCAACATAATAATTGCTCCGAATCGAAACCGTTTACAAGGTTCAGGAAAGAAAGCGCCACCCGGAATAATCCAATCGAGCTAACCTTCTTCCACTCCTCCCTTCGCAGGATATTGTATCGACGACGGTGTTCCCTGAAGAGATCACGACGACGACGACCACAACCACTGCGAAGAAACTAGAACCTGCAATTGATGCGAACCCTTGAGGAAATAGTTGACAAACCAAGATGTACCGAGTAATAACTAGGTGTAGTCGCACGTGAAAGGCAATGTTGTTGTCACAGATAGGTTCAGGAAAGAAAGCGCCACCCGGATAAATCCAATCGAGCTAACTTCCTTCCACTCCTCCCTTCGCAGGATATTGTATCGACGACGGTGTTCCCTGAAGAGATCACGACGACGACGATGACAACCACTGCGAAGAAACTAGATCCTGTAATCCTAGACAAAATCCAAAGCGCGACTCGAGCAACAACCTAATCGTCCGAACAAATACCCAACAATTCGTAATGAGGGCTGGTATTTCGCTTCCTGAAGGATGGCTAAATTCGGGAAACAAGAGGCAAGCTGCTGCTAGACAATACGGATGCTGAAATCCAAATTAGTTCAAGCAAAAAATATTTATGAGTATTTGGTGCCGAATTATGGGGAAAATTACCTCAATTATGGGAAGCATCTGGTCCAAAGGGAAACCTATTAAGTAACGGACAGGCATTAAACGCAGACATGCCGAATCCAAGACAGTCAATCTTGGATAGAACAGTCGCGCGTGCGCGCATGGTACTGAAATTAGTGTAGAAAACATGTAGGATCAAGAAAGATGCATTCTAGAGTCATACCAAGCGCGCGCGCGCGACATTACGAAAAAAGTAAGGAACGTGTAGGAAGCAACAAGATGGATGAGACTATATTGGGAGAGAGAAAAACTACAAAAGTACTCAAGGGTGGGCAATGGTAGGCAAGTATTGGCCGCGCCCAAACCTGGAGGCTAGGACACTGGTGGCCGCGCCAAGAAAAGAATATTATGTTATTAATACGGTAGTGCGCAATAACCGTGTACAACTAAGTAGACCAGCTATCAGACAGACCAAAAAAACACAAGTTGGATGTAGGGCAGATCAAGTAGTAAGGAGATACTAGTCAAACTGCGTAGCTACTCATAACTCATATGATTTAAAAAAAAGTCACCAACCAATGACAATAAAAAATGTCGGCAGTTTCCAAATCTAATAGTCGAAAAGACAGACGAGAACGACCATCGAATGCAAACCCTAGTAATAGTAGAGCTGTAGCTAGCAGACAGAGTACAACCGAAAAAGGTACATCTGTACAAACAGAGTCGACGGTAGGGATGTCAAGCGAACATAGTGCCTCGTTACTAGGCGTTGGGTTGTCCTCGTCATCGGCAGGTGACGAAGGCGAGGGCGAGGAAACTAACAGTAAACCAGGTAATATATGGGAAGTTCGAGACATTGCAAACCAACGATCTACAGGAGATAAAACAACTGTGGCGGGAGTTGTAGCAGATAAGTTATTTCAGAGAGCGAAGTTTGTTGATCGCCATAACGACTTAATGTACGACGAAGGAGAGGGAACCATTTGTAAATTTGTTACTAGCAACTGCAATTTACAGCCCGATATTAACAGAAGCGAGTGGTGGAAACAGGCACGCAAGTGGATCCCAGCAAACATAAGCCGTCTACGAAACGATAAAAGCACAGCCATGAAATGGGCGTTTCTAGGTACGTACCATTATTGTTTGATGTAGAGTGCTACTATCATAACATACCTAACATTAATGTTGACACTCCCAACAAAGATTGGTTAAGACAGAGAAGCAAAGTAACAACTAAGTCAAAACACAAGGAGGCAGGTGCTGATGCATCGTACGCCCTATGTGAAGTGATACAAAAGGGAAGGCGCAACAAAACCATGTACAGTATTTTCTTTGAGAGGTTTTTGCCTTGTGTGGTGAAGAAATCGGTGTTCGATCAGCAAGTAAGTGTGGCAAGGAACGACAACACGCTTTGTACTGTTAGTGACGAGGCATTTGCGCTATTATTGCTTGAAAATAGTTGGAAGCGTTGGGTTGATATTTATCGTTTGCAAAAGGGTGAGGTCACACCAAAACGGGGTCAAAAACGTCGAGAATTTGAGTCCGACGTTCCAACCAAGTACACGAAAGGAGGGATTATCTACGATAAGACGGTTAAAAACAACGATCCAAAAGGGTGGAGCGCAGAAGGAATTGAGCGGTTTAACCAACTCTACGACATGGTGAAGAAGGATCGAAAGGAGAATAAAGGCTTCATCAAGAGTTGGTTGACCGAAAGACGAGCCAAGCTGTTGAACGGAACTCAAGCACGACGTAAACGAAAACGTCCACAACCACAAGCTAGAATTGAATTGATGGATAGTGACAGTGAAGGGAGCGGCAACGACACTGCCAGTGCAAACCTAGGCGGCAACGATGGAACAGATACTGAATCCTGCAACGCAGAAAGCGATTAGATAGTATACATTTCAATCCCATAGATATGCCGTTTAACACCATTAGTAATGTAAAGTAAATCGCAGAGCCATGCAACCAAATTACCATACTTCTTTCATTACGAACCCAGAGCTAGGTGAGGACATGCAAGAGGTAGTTGAAACATTGAACTAGCTAGTTGATTGATAAGCATTAATTAGTTCAAACAATATCGACTAATTATGGAACACGTATCGAAGAGCTAATGCAATACATGCAAGAGCTAGTTGAAACATTGAACTAGTTCGTTGATCCGTATCCATTAATGAGTTGAACGAAATCGATTAGTTATGTGATATCACTGCCAGAGATAATGGAACGTTTGACCTAATTATGTGATTGTTCCTCAGATCTTAGTTCAAAAGACAAGAACTAATTATGGGAAAAATAGCCATAGTTAGTTGTTGTTTGCCATAATTATGGGAAAATGACCCAGAAGTATACCATTTATTAAGTCAACCATATCCCATAATTATGCAACATAATGCCAGAATAGTGCAGACAAATGCCAGAGTTGTTAGATAGATTTGCCATAGCTATGGCTTTGAATAGCAGAGCTATGCGTACAAAATGACATAGCTATGGCAGGATGCCAGAATTGGGTCTGTAGATGACCTGCCATGAAGATGACAATTGTAGTTGACGAAGACAACGCTTTAAAAGTCACTCTACTGAGATTGCCCATCTAGCTGAACAGCATTCCAAAGTCAATGAGGAGTCTTCCAGCGATGACATCCAATATGATGATGGAAATTATCCTGATTATGTTGATGAGGAGGACACGGTTGCCGCGGTAAACCCGTCACTCACTGCAGAAGACCCACCAGTTCCTGAAGAGCCCAATGTCATGGATGTTGTTGATCGTGATGACGATTTTTCCCATCAACTGATATCTCGCCCGAGGACTCAAAACCAGCACCAACCATACAACGTCATCAATCCTCGTCTCCCAAAACCCAAGATGAAGTATGAAACCATATCCATCTACAACTTTCGTAGTACTGAAGAGGCGCCAAGAAGACAAGCCTATCTTATGTTTGAACGTCTTTTTCCCAACAGTTCTTTCAATTCAAATCCTACCATGGGGATTCTGCCTCTGCAGATTCCATCAACAGAACTAGTGGATGGGTTTCTTCGTGAGAACATTGGTTCCTTGTTTATAAATGGTTTGAAGAAACGAAACCACTACGAGGTACCGGTTTCTGACTATCCACGCTATAGGGAGGAGGCCAAGCTTCGAGGTATCAAACTACGTATCCACAGAGGCAAATCATTACCTACCATCATCCGTGAGGACCCCTACCAATTTGTTCTACACAATGGCATTGATCACAATGACATGATAGAAGGACTTTGCCATGAGAAACTGGCCAACGATCTTCTTTTTCCATCACCAGGATCCATTCCAATTCTGAATGCCCGTCAGAACAGAGGTGTTACCCTTGGCTTCACTGGATCTCTCTGCACCAGTCGGAACCCTACAAGTGGTGGAATTGCTGAACCATGCCTCATTCATGGGACAATGCGATATGCCTGGGTATTTGTACTGTTGACAGTCATGGCCAAGTCTCAAGCCAAAGCTGCAGGATTTGACGCTCCCTTTTCTGATCTCACTGGTGACTTTGCTACTCGCCGTGACTTTGCAACCAAGATTCACAAGTCCAACGAAATTGAAAATGTTACCATTACTGCATACATTCATGAGTTTGCACACGTGGAATCCTTTCTTGATTGGCTGAAGTCCCACTTTGATGGTGAAAACTGTCCTCATCGCACCTGGGATGTTGCAATATCAGCATGGAAGACTTTTTTCCTGGAAAAGATTGGACGCTATGTGACGGTTGTGATCATTGGCAATTCTCGAAAATCAATCTCTGATGCACTACATCGACGCCAGGGAATTGGTTCAGCTGCCAATGAGTTGATGCGTCGCTTTGAAGAACATCCTGATTATCTGAAGTATGTACTCGCATCAACCTTCTGCCCAGTCAACTACAACGGTCGCTATCGTGTCATTCCTGTTCACTTCGTGCAGCTAGTTGACCTCAGCCCTGCCATTCATCACATCCTCCATTCCCCTGATTGGTTTCTTCAATCAAAGCAGCTTGTTTTTTCGCATCTGTGATCTCATTTTGTTCCTCT
>OOGD01000155.1_pt1 | contig 15424 bp, 12 predicted proteins | sample 1670381 | NCBI WGS metagenome assembly OOGD01 (sample SAMEA98146918, study PRJEB22522) | marine metagenome | biome: marine biome; feature: marine water body; material: sea ice | place: Arctic Ocean | collected 14-Sep-2015 | depth 1.3 m | reverse complement strand
ACGATGAGCTCGTACCGCGCCAGCTGAGAACTAAATTACCAACTTCGTCGGCAGCGTCAGATGGGTATAAGAGAGAGATGCTGCATCGCAAGCACCTACATTTTTCACATTATGGATTGGCAATAATGATATCTTATCCTATGCAACAGGTGGCGGAACAGGTACTGACCAGACTGGGTTTTTTGATCCGGCATTATATGGTAGTAGCGACATTACAGATCCAAATGTTTTTGCGAGTACCTACACAGGTTTAGTTGGCGCATTAACAGCTAACCCAGCTGCTAAAGGGGTACTCATTAATATACCTGATGTGAGTACAATTCCCTATTTCACTACAGTTCCTCATAATCCTGTGCCACTTGATCAAGCTACGGTCGATGCCCTCACTACAGCCTATGATGGTTATAACGGAGCACTTCAATTTGCTGCTGGGCAGGGTGTCATAACAGCAGGCGAGGCAATGGCTAGAAAGATTGAATTTAGCGCGGGATTAACAAACGCTCTTGTTATTTTAGATGAGGGTTTAACTGACCTAACGAGTAACGCTATTATAGAAGGAGCGCTAGTTGCTCCTACAGCAGCAGCATTAGTTAATATGCGCCAAGCAACTGCTGATGACCTTGTTGTTTTACCAACCAGTAGTAAAATAGGCACATTAGCTGACCCTAACAACCCTCTTTCTGCCATTGGTATTGCGGTGCCTTTAGGAGATGCTGACGTTTTAATTAAATCTGAAATAGATGCTGTTAATACTGCCCGTACTGCCTATAACGTAACAATCAAGGCTGCAGCGGATGCCAACGCAAATTTAGCTTTTTTCGATGCATCTGCATTCATGACTGAATTAAAGGCCAATGGGATCAGCTATGGAACTGGAGACATAACCGCAACCTATGCAACTGGTGGTGGTTTTTCTCTTGATGGAGTACACCCAACAGCGCGAGGTTATTCAGTAATCGCTAACGGAATCATAGACACCATTAATACTTCGTTCAACTCATCCATTCCTAGAGTTGACCCTGGCACATACACCACTATCTTTTTGAAATAATCACCTTCCTTATTGTTTTTTGCCTGATGAATGACGCTCATTCATCAGGTAGTAGAACCTGCAATTAATCTTGGCGCTACTGTGTCGGCTGAGCTTCAAATTCAGATGTTAATATTTTGTTTGTATAAAATGTTGGCATCATAAATATAGCGTAATTGGTCAAGGCGTTATTACTCAATTGGAAACAGCCTCCTTACCTTGGCTGCTGTTTTTTTATCAATACTCGTTAACAAACGATATCGATCATACTCAAATCGATCTGGGTAGACTCTTCTAAGGCTATCAAAGTGGCGAGCAAACTCAGCATCGTTCAATTCAGACGTGTTTTTCAAAGCCAAATTATCTTGCCAAATATTGTGATGTTTGTGGAATAGTTGTTGCCAATAGTCTAGCGTAGAGTTCGATTTGGTAATATTGATTTCGGTAGGGTCAGACAGATGATCAGCCATTTGCCAGCTAGCGGCTTTATTGAAAGTCTGACAAGCTGCATTGAGTATCATCTGTGTGCCCCGTAAGCGACCTTCGACGCTATAACCTGCAATATGAGAGGTAGCGAGATCAACGTCGTCGAGGAGGCTTCGAGACAAATTGGGTTCGTTTTCCCAGGTATCGAGAAAGGTGATTAGATCAGGACGTTTTGCTATTACTTGAGATAATGCTCGATTGTCGACTACTGACCCGCGTGCAGCGTTGATTAACAGGCAGCCTTCCCTTAACTGAGACAAGCTCTGATGGTTGAAGAGATGGTAAGTGGGATATCTACCTTGGTGCGTGAGCGGTACGTGCAGGCTGATCAAATCGCACTCTCTCACGATAGTGTCGAAATCAACAGTGTCGATAGTATTGTCACTTCTTTCTGCTTTTAGTGGATCACACACCAAGACTTCAATGCCTAGTACCTGTAATTTTTTAAGCAGGTTAGAACCTACATTGCCACAGCCAATAATGCCTGCCTTTCGGGTGAATGGATCGAATTTTTTTTGCTGGGACAACGCAAAAATGCCACTAATGACATATTCAGCAGCGGCCTCTGCATTACAGCCAGCAGCATTGCTGAATGCAATGCCTTGCTGCTTGAGATAGTCCAAGTCGACGTGGTCGGTGCCAATGGTGGCACTACCGATGAATTGTACCGGCGTGTTGCGTAGCAGTTTTTTGTCGATGGTGGTGATGGTTCGTACCAGTAGACATTGGCAATCGCTTAAGCGGTCCCGGGTAATTTCGCGACCCGGCAGCAATTCGATATTTCCAAGTGTGCTAAAGGCGGGTTTAATTTGGGGTATGTTTTGGTCTGCGACTATTTTCATTGTTTTTGCGCTGTCAGCGTTTTCTAGTTGGTGTCAATTTTAGCAACAACATCGAAATATTTATTTGCTTAGTTAATAAATAACTTTCAAATAACTAAAGGGTTGGGGCAACCTGCTCCATAGGTAAAAGCTTATTCGGCTGATGCGCCTAATTAATCAATATAGGCTCAAGTAAAATTGCACCAAGTTAAGGCAAAACGTTCCATAGTCATCTGTTACAGAGTTCTGAATTATTTTGGCCAGCGAGTACAAGTCTATCTAATTTTTTGCCGTCAATTTTTATCAGGTGTTACTTATTTCTATATAGGCTTCTCGCTCTAGCGAGAAGCCTATATTTTCAGTTTAGTTTTTGAGTGAATCGCTGATAGGGCTAATCTTTATATTTATGCCAGCATGGTCATATTTCAGTGAGTAAGAGGCTATTTATCGTGTAAGTCAGTAACAGCACCCAACGATGCGGAACTAACCAGCTTTGCATATTTGGCGAGTACGCCTCTTTTGTATTTTGGTTTAGGCTGTTTCCAAGCAGCAGCTCGCTTTTTGAGTTCGGCGGCGCTGAGTTTGACATTGACTTGTCGTTTTTCGGCATCGATAGTGATTATGTCGCCATTTTTAATTAAAGCGATAGGGCCACCCACTGCAGCCTCGGGTGTGACATGCCCGACCACAAATCCATGTGACCCGCCAGAAAAACGACCGTCAGTAATAAAGGCAACGTCTTTGCCCAATCCTTTACCCATGATAGCCGCCGTTGGTGACAGCATTTCGCGCATACCAGGACCGCCAATGGGGCCTTCATAGCGAACTATAATGACATCGCCTTTTTTAATTGTACCGTCGAGTATTTTTTTCAAGGCCAGTTCTTCAGAGGCGAATACTTTTGCTTTACCGGTGAATTTAAGTCCCTCTTTTCCAGAAATCTTGGCGATAGATCCTTCAGGTGCAAGGTTACCTTTCAAAACAACAAGGTGGCTGTCTTTTTTAATAGGATCTTTCATCGAGCGAAAAATGTCTTGGCTCTTTGGATAAGGTTTCACTTTGGCTAGATTCTGAGCTAACGTTTTGCCAGTCACGGTTAAGCAGTCGCCATGCAACAGCTTGGCATTAAGTAAAATCTTCATTAAAGGTTGAATGCCACCAATTTCGATCAGCTCAGACATCATGGCTTTACCGCTGGGTCGAAGGTCAGCGAGTACAGGGACGCGTTTGCCGATACGAGTGAAGTCGTCGAGTTTTAGTTTTACGCCGATAGACGAGGCCATCGCGAGTAAATGCAATACCGCGTTAGTGGATCCTCCCAAAGCAATGACAACGGTGATTGCATTTTCGAATGCTTTCTTGGTCATGATATCGCTGGGACGAATATTGGCCTGTAATAACTTCATTGCGGCGGCACCGGCTGCGAAGCAGTCATTGGTTTTATCTTCTGATATAGCAGCCTGTGCCGAGCTGTTGGGTAGGCTCATGCCCATTGCTTCTATGGCCGAAGCCATCGTGTTGGCAGTGTACATACCGCCACAAGAGCCGGGCCCTGGTATTGCGGCACATTCAATTTCTTTAACTTCTTCTTCTGTGATTTTGTTTTCTGCTTCAGCACCAACGGCTTCAAATACGGTGACAATGTCAATATTTTTGCCCTTGTGGCAACCGGGCATGATGGTGCCACCGTAAACAAATACGGAAGGTCTGTTAAGTCGTGCCATACCCATGATGCAGGCGGGCATATTCTTGTCACAACCGCCTATCGTGATTAGTGCGTCAAACCCCTGACATCCAGCAACGGCTTCGATTGAATCAGCAATGACTTCTCTTGATACGAGGGAGTATTTCATGCCTTCTGTGCCCATCGAAATACCGTCAGAAATGGTGATAGTGTTAAAGATAACGGCTTTGCCATCTGCGTTACCAACACCTTCCGCAACTTTTAACGCGAGTTTGTCGATATGCATGTTACAAGGGGTGACCATGCTCCAGGTTGAGGCGATGCCAACTTGTGGTTTTTTGAAATCAGAATCATTAAATCCGACTGCACGTAGCATCGAGCGACTGGGCGCGCGCTCTACGCCGTCAACAACTTGTGAGGAGTGCTGACGCATATCTGGCTTTTGTGAGGTGGTTTTTTTTGTTGTCATAATTAATTTTATTCAGAAGTTAGCAAAGAATTAATATAGGTTAGGTAAACGTATGTTTTTGTTGCAAGTGTTTAGTTATTAAAAAGTCAAAACAGGGAATGTAGGTTCTCGTTAAAATTCGTCAACAATTTAAGGTGCTCTAAAATGCGCAGGAATGTTAGGAATTTGCCGCGCGTATTGTTATTAACTATTAATCCTACTGCAATGATAATCCCTGTGCTTAGGTATGAAAAAACTATAATTGAAATAAAACTATCTGAGTAGGCTAAAAAACGCATAGATGAAAATAGTCATCACGGTTAGATCGTGGATACTGCAATTATACAATTTTTTTACAGGCTGATTAATTTTTAACACGTGAGTTATCAAAAATTTTAAAAATATATTTTGAGTCCCCATAAGCTCCAAAAGTTTCAATTTGCCATTCTTAACTTGCAATTAAATAGTGAAGTGATTAAAGTTTATCTTAATCATGATATTAGTGATTGTTACAACACGATTAAGAAAGTATTTAAATATCTGAGGAGATATTCATGAAAAAAATGACTTCAACACTACTTATTTCATCAGTATTGGTGATAGCAGCAACTACTTCGGTTTCTGCTGGTACGCTAGATACAGTGAAAAGCAAAGGTCACGTCCAATGTGGCGTTAGTACCGGTCTTGCTGGGTTCTCAAATGCTGATGAAACTGGTAACTGGCAAGGACTAGACGTTGACGTATGTCGGGCTGTTGCTGCTGCTGTTTTAGGTGATGCGAGCAAAGTTAAATTTACCCCATTAACTGCTAAAGAGCGTTTCACTGCTTTGCAATCTGGCGAAATTGATATTCTTTCACGTAACACAACTTGGACTTTAACTCGCGACGGTTCACTGGGTTTGAACTTCGCTGGCGTCAATTATTACGATGGTCAGGGTTTTATGGTTAGCAAGTCACTTGGTGTTAAAAGTGCGTTAGAACTTGATGGAGCTGCTGTTTGTTTGCAATCAGGTACGACGACTGAGCTAAATTTGGCAGATTATTTTTCTGCTAATAATATGAGTTACAAGTCTGTCAACTACGATACATCTGATGCAACTATTAAAGGCTTTGAAGCCGGTCGTTGTGACATGCTAACTTCAGATCAATCTCAGCTTTACTCACTTCGCATTAAGCTAGAAAATCCTGGATCAGCTATTGTTCTACCAGAAGTAATATCTAAAGAACCTCTAGGACCTGTTGTACGTCAGGGCGACGATGATTGGTTTAACGTCGTTCGTTGGTCATTGTTTGCCATGGTTAATGCTGAAGAGTTAGGTTTAACTTCTGCAAACATCGATAGCATGAAAACAAAAAGCCCTGCAATTGAGCGTTTTGTTGATGGTCAAGGCGAGAAGCTTGGTTTAGATGACACTTGGGCTTATAACATTATTAAGCAGGTCGGTAACTATGGCGAAAGTTTTGAAGCTAATGTTGGTCTTAATACGCCACTAGCAATTGCCCGTGGCTTGAATGACCTTTGGTCACGCGGTGGCATTATGTACGCGCCTCCTATTCGTTAATCTAGAGTCTTAATCTAGTAATGAGTTAGTATCATAGAGAGTGTATGGGTTCTCCATGCACTCTTTTTTTTAGTTGTTTTTCCAGATCAATATTCATCTCTATTGTTATGTAAAATCAATTGTAATTTAACTATAAAACTAAGAACCAAGTAAGTCTGGAGTTTATGATGTCAGAATTGGAGACAGCTCAAAAACCGTCAAATCCTGCAGTTTGGAACGATCCGAAGTACAGAGCTCTATTTTTTCAGTCAGTGCTAATAGTTGGGTTAGTTTATTTTCTTTATAGTGTCGTTAATAATACATTATCAAACATGGAAGCCCGGGGTATCTCGACTGGTTTTGCTTTTCTAACCGAAAAAGCGGGCTTCGGAATATTGCAATCGTTAATACAATTTAACGAAGACTCTAGTTACGGCCGTACCTTCCTGGTTGGTCTGATGAACACCGGACTGGTTGCTGTTCTTGGCATCTTTCTAGCGACTTTGTTAGGTTTTGGTATGGGTGTTGCTCGTCTGTCAAGCAACTGGCTTATTGCAAAACTCGCCACTGTTTATATCGAAATTTTCCGAAACATCCCTTTACTGCTTCAAATATTTTTCTGGTACTTTGCAGTTTTAGCCGGTCTGCCTTCTCCACGTAACAGTATGTCGTTAGGCGCAGGCATCGAATTCAATATTCGGGGATTATACTTACCTGGTCCGATACCTGAGTCGGGCTTTTCGATTACTGTTGTTGCATTCATTATTGGTTTTATTGCTATGTTGTTTATGCGCCGATGGGCTCACAAACGTCAAGATGAAACTGGGCAGCAGTTTCCCGTTGCTTGGGTTACTTTGGGCCTGTTGATCGGGTTACCATTTTTTGTTTTTCTGTTATCTGGAATGCCAATGGGTATTGAATACCCTGTTCTGACAGGTTTTAATTTTTCTGGCGGTATTGCTTTGGTACCTGAGTTGTTGGCATTGGTTTTGGCGCTAACCATTTACACCGGAGCTTTTATTGCAGAAACTGTTCGGGCTGGCATCCTGGCAGTCGATCATGGCCAAACCGAAGCATCCTTGGCGCTTGGGCTAAAGCGCTCTCAGTTGATGAAACTGGTTATAATTCCCCAGGCGATGCGAGTCATTATTCCCCCTCTAACCAGTCAATATTTAAATTTAACCAAGAACTCTTCACTAGCAACAGCGATAGGCTATCCAGATCTGGTGAATGTGTTTATGGGTACAACGCTAAATCAGACCGGACAAGCTATCGAGATTACGGCCATGACGATGGCGGTTTATCTTACTGCTAGCTTACTTATTTCATCTCTGATGAACTGGTACAACAAAAAAATGGCACTAGTGGAGCGATAATAATGTCTGTTAATCATGTAAAAGGACCCGACCTGCCGCCACCAGGCACAGAAGTTGGTATTGCCGGTTGGATGAAGAAAAACTTATTCTCCACTTACACCAACGGTTTTATGAGCCTAGTGGCTATTGGACTAATTATTTTATTAGTACCACCCTTATTTGATTGGGCGTTTTGGTCAGCTACCTGGACGGGAGAAACTCGCGCTGATTGTGATCAGGACGGTGGCGCTTGCTGGGTGTTCATAGCCAATCGTATCGATCAGATTATGTATGGATTTTATCCCGCTGAATTACATTGGCGTCCTAATTTAACTGGTCTTGGGCTAATTGCGTTAACTGTTCCGTTTTTTATCAAATCATTTAAATACAAAAATTGGTTAGGTGCTTTTATCCTGATCGTTTATCCATTTATTGCTTATGTGCTGATTCATGGCGGTTCGTTCGGCCTCGAGGTAGTTTCGACCACTAAATGGGGTGGTTTGATGTTAACCCTTATTTTGTCAGCAGTCGGTATTGTTGCATCACTGCCTATCGGTATATTGCTGGCCCTGGGTCGACGATCGAAGATGCCAATGTTCAAATCGGTTTGTATCATATATATAGAATTCTGGCGCGGCATTCCTTTGATTACCGTGTTATTTATGGCGTCAGTTATGTTGCCGCTTTTTTTCCCCGAAGGCAGTGATTTTGATAAGTTATTGAGAGCATTAATTGGTATTACTATGTTTCAGTCAGCGTATATGGCTGAGGTAGTTCGAGGTGGTCTACAGGCCATTCCGAAAGGGCAATACGAGGCGGCTGAGGCACTGGGTTTAAATTATCCTAAAAGTATGGGCTTAATTATACTGCCACAGGCTCTGAAGCTAGTTATTCCGGGTATTGTTAATACATTTATTGCTTTGTTTAAGGACACCACGCTGGTACTGATTATTGGCCTGTTCGACCTACTAGCGATTATTAACCTAGCACTAACCGATTCTGATTGGTTAGGTTTTGACGACGAAGGTTATGTTTTTGCAGCATTTGTTTTCTGGGTTTTCTGTTTTGCGATGTCACGATACAGCATTGCACTTGAGGCTAAACTTCACACTGGTCATAAAAGGTAAAGATATGAGTGCTGAACACGTTATTGAACTCAATGGTGTCCACAAATGGTATGGTGAATTCCACGTACTCAAGGATATAAATCTAACGGTAGGTAAAGGCGAGCGAATTGTTATTTGCGGACCATCAGGATCGGGGAAATCGACCGCTATTCGTTGTATCAACCACCTTGAAGAGCATCAGAGGGGCCAAATTATTGTTGATGGTACTGAGCTTACTGGTGATTTGAAGCACATCGAGCAGGTCCGTAAAGAAGTTGGCATGGTATTCCAGCACTTTAATCTATTTCCTCATCTGTCAATTATTGAGAACCTGACGTTGGCCCCAATCTGGGTTAAAAAAGTGACTAAGGCGGAAGCCGAGGAGACCGCAATGAAATATCTTGAACGAGTAAAAATCCCTGAACAGGCATTTAAATACCCGGGTCAATTATCTGGTGGTCAGCAACAACGCGTCGCAATAGCTCGAAGCTTGTGTATGAACCCCAAGGTCATGTTATTTGATGAACCAACCTCAGCACTTGACCCGGAAATGATTTCTGAAGTACTCGACGTTATGATCGAGCTCGCCGAAGATGGCATGACGATGATTTGTGTCACGCACGAAATGGGCTTCGCCAAGAAAGTCGCTAACCGTGTTATTTTTATGGATCAGGGCGAGATTGTTGAAGAAAATGAACCGAATGAGTTTTTCAATAATCCTCAGAATGAAAGAACACAGATGTTTTTAAGCCAAATTATTCAGCATTGATTATTCATCACTAAATGATTTTGCAGCAAACTAGATCACGAGTTTGCTGCGTTCAACATTGCCTTCAAGTCAGCAAGGTGCCCTAAGCCTTGCTGTTTTTTTTCGTCTGGTGATAATTTGCTAGCGATATGTTCGGCCCCTTCTAAATCTTCTTCTGGTAACTCGTATAGAAAACGGCTTGGCTCGCATTGCAGCGTTTCCCCAAACCGCTGGCGTTGTTTGGCGTAGCTTAGAGTTAGCGTTCTTTCTGCACGTGTAATGCCGACATAAGCTAACCGTCGTTCTTCTTCAATACTATCAGCTTCTTGGGATTGGTGATGAGGCAGGCTATCTTCCTCGAAATTAACCAGATAAACGTGAGGAAATTCTAGACCTTTTGCTGCATGCAATGTCATAAGCTGTACTGCATCCTGTTCATTCTTTTCGTCATCATTTTCAAGAATAGACATTAATGACAGATGAGTAACGAGGCTTTCGATTGATGAGTCGTCGCGTTGCTTTTGTAAATTACCAATCCAGCTCGTGAGCTCGGTTAAATTTTCTATAGCACTGTCCGCTTGTTTTGACGAGGTGCTGATATCGCGCAACCAGTGTTCATAATCGAGCGTTGCGATTAAATGTTTACTGAATGTGAGTGCATCCATCTCTTTACTTTTGTGGCGAAGCTCGTCGATAAGGTCCGAGAAGGATTGAATTTTTATCCAGGCCCGTTTGGCAAGGTTCTGTTGCAGGCCATATTCCTTAATGGTTCTACTGATGCTGTTGTGACGGGATCCGGCATAGTTGGCTATTGTCTTAATGGTCGAAGCACCGATTTCCCGCCTAGGTATGTTAATGACGCGCAATAAGGCTCGATCATCATCGGGGTTTGTGACTAGTCTTAGGTAAGCCATGATGTCCTTAATTTCACTACGTTCAAAGAATGCCGTTCCGCCTGTGATTTGATAGGGGACAGAGTTGTCTCTGAGTGCTTTTTCGAAAACCCGAGACTGAAAATTACTACGATACAATATGGCAAATTTCTTGTACTCATCGTTAGTTTGAAAACGACGAGTAAGAATGTCCTGTGCCACTCGATTGGCTTCATCATCTGCATTACGGCAAGGAATAACCCGTATAAATTCGCCAGGGCCGGAGGCTGACCAGAGCTTCTTTTCAAATAAGTGTTCATTGATTGAGATTAGCTGGTTGGCTGAGTTGAGGATTCGACCGCTGGAACGATAGTTTTGCTCTAGCTTTATGACTTCAAGCGTGGGGAAGTCTTGCCCTAGCAGGTTAATATTTTCTGGCTTCGCACCTCTCCAGGCATAAATAGACTGATCATCATCGCCGACAACCGTGATTTTTTGTCGAAGCCCGGCAATTAATTTAATTAATTCGTATTGACTGGTATTGGTATCTTGATATTCATCAACGAGTAGATAGTGGATTTTCCCGCGCCATTTGAGCAGTGCGCCTTCATTGCGTCGAAACAGGATGACCGGCATCATGATTAAGTCGTCGAAATCGAGTGTATTACAGGCGAGCATATGTTCTTGATATTGCTGGTATAGCCGAGACTGGCTTTCTAGCAGTGGTGTGTCAGCCGTTTCGATGGCACGGAGGGGATCTATAAACTCATTTTTCCAACGACTGATCTGATACATCGCTTGTTTTGTAAACGCCAGGTCGCTTTCGCCTCGATGGAGTAATTCGGTAAGGCAGGATTCAACATCCTTTGAGTCTAGAATGCTAAAGCCTTTACGTAGCCCTAGTTCGAAATATTCAGCCTGCAATATGCGTAAGCCAAGGGTGTGAAAAGTGGATATGCCGATGCCTTTGCTGTGCTTTTTGCCTAGCAGTGCGACAATGCGTTGCTTCATCTCGCGCGCTGATTTATTGGTGAACGTTAGAGCGCGAATGGTGTTTGGCGCATACCCAGCCTGGTGAATGAGATGAGCAATTTTATAGGTAATGACACGAGTTTTTCCGCTTCCAGCGCCGGCTAAAACCAGACAGGGTTTGTCAATGCAGGTAACGGCTTGTTGTTGTGGAAGGTTTAGATCTTGCAGCTTCATATTAGATAATTTATCGTAGGGTACAGCGTAGAGTAAGGTCTCTATACAACTAATGCTATTCAAACACCGCTATTCGAAACATTGAGAGAATGACAAAACTAACAATTAATACAACAGGCTGGTTACAAACGGTGGAAGTGATTGAATCACCCAATTTCGATACTAGACCTGACAAAAATGATATAAAATTAATTGTTATACATGGAATTAGTTTACCACCGGCTGAGTTTGGTGGCGGCTATATTCAAGATTTATTTTGTAATAAGCTTGATCCAGATAAAGATAAATATTTCTTATCGATTTGTGACCTAAAAGTATCGTCTCATTGTTTAATAGAGCGTGATGGCAATGTGATTCAATTCGTTTCTTTTCTTGATCGAGCTTGGCATGCTGGCGTGTCGAGTTGGCAGGGTGAACCAGTCTGTAACAATTATTCGATTGGTATTGAGTTGGAAGGCACCGATGATTTGAGTTATACCGATAGCCAATATCAGCAGCTAGATCAATTAATTCGGTGTATTAGACATGAATATTTGACGATTGAAGCTAACGGTTTGTGCGGCCATAGTGATATTGCCCCAGGAAGGAAAACTGACCCAGGCGCAGCTTTTGATTGGCCTCGATTAAAGCGCCGATTAGATCAAGACATTAGGTAATGCCTTTGTAAAAATAGGTTTTCTAAGGTTATGGTAGTATTTCTGTGTTCGAACCTTTATTGACTATCCTTTGCACTGTTGCTGTTCTTAACATTGATCGCTAAATATGGTGTGTATGCTATTTACCTTAACGGTACTTGTTGTTGGAGTAAAAGCACAAGATAAGGTATTCAAAAGGTCACTATTTCAAGAAACTTTCCTTAATTATTGTTCATTACTATTGCTATGATTTTTAATGTTAGTCATATCTTGCCAGTGATCGTCTATGAATCCCTCTAATGGTTTATAGCGATTTTTATAGCTCATTTTATTGCAGTCCTTTATCCAGTATCCAAGATAGAGATACTCAAGACCGCGAGATTTCGATTCCTCTATCTGACGGAGTATTGCGAAATGTCCCAAGCTGCGATCATTGTAATCAGGGTCGAAAAAGGTATAAACAGCCGATAATCCTGAGTCAGTAATATCACATACGGCGATAGCGACTAGGTTTTTTCCGAGGCGGAACTCGATAAATTCAGTTTCGGTCCAGTCACAAATTAAAAAACGATGATAGTCCGCTTTAGTTGGGTTCGCCATGCTGCCATCGCCATGGCGACTGGCTATGTATCTTTTATATAAGTCAAAATGCCGTTGACGGAACTTACTCGTAGAAGCGCTAATTTCAATGTCGCTATTGAGTCGCAGAATGCGCTTTTCATTGCGGGACGGACTATGTTGTTTAACCAGAATTCGAACAGAAATACATTCTTTACAATTTGGGCAGTGGGGACGATAAACATAACCACCAGAGCGCCTAAATCCGTGCTGAATTAGCGCGCTATAAGTTTGCATATCCATATCGACATGTGGATTTGCAAACGCACTGACGGAACTCCTGCCGTCAAGATAGCTACAGGGTTCTGCGGTTGAAGCAAAGAAGTTTAATTTAGTTTGGTCGTTCATTATGGGTGTTCATCTTTTATTCCGGTTCCATTTTGATCGATATTTATCGTATCTGACAAGAGTGTAGTCTGGATAATAGCGATTGCAGAAGATAAAATGATAAAAGGAAAATATAGAGTCAATTTATCAGTAACCTATTTGTAAACTTGGCTTAGAAGTCATAAAACAATAAGTGCATTAATTATCAATATTAAAAAATAACTGACTGGTTGCTAAACATTCAGCCGCTAGATTCTGGACTGATTTCCCTTGATGATGGGCCACTGTTTGCAATATGTGAGGAAGATAGCAAGGTTCGTTGATGCGTGATTTTGGCTTTGGCAGAAGGCTACGTGGCAGTAGATAAGGTGCATCTGTTTCCAGCATGAGGCGATTAGCAGGAATGTGTTTAACACTATCCTGTAACTCAGTACCTCGCCGTTCATCGCATATCCATCCCGTTATTCCAATATGACAATCAAGATCAATATAATCAAACAACGCAGCCTTGGTGTCAGTAAAGCAATGAACAACAACTTTTGTCAGATTGTCACGATATTCTTTTAAGATGGAAATGAATGATTCGTGCGCATCTCGTTGGTGGCAGAACACAGGCATGTTCAACTTGATGGCTAATTCTAACTGTTGTCGAAATACATCCGTCTGAGCCGGCGAGGGTGAGTAGTTACGGTTAAAGTCGAGTCCAGTTTCACCAATGGCTCTTACACAAGGTTGAGCGGCTAATTGAGTCATTTGACTTGCGGTATCTGCCGTCCAGTCACTGGCATGATGAGGGTGAACACCTGCAGTGCAAACTAATTGCTGAGGGTGTTGGGTGCAGAGTTGAATCGCTTTTTCACTTTCTTTCAAATCAGTACCGGTAACTACTATTGTGCTAATGCCTACATCAGAGGCACGTTGCAGAATCTGTTCCAGATCTTGGATTAAACTTGGATTGGTTAGATTGGCACCGATATCAATTATTGGGTGGACAGTGCTCATTGCCGGACGCCTGTGCCTCGCTCTAGTAATGCAAGGCATATACTAAATAGAATTACTATGAATAAGACGATAACACTAATGGCTGTGGTCAAATCAATATCACTAGTACCACGAAAGCCGTACCGAAAACTGTTGACCATATATAAGATTGGGTTTCCTAGTGATACCTGTTGCCAGAATTCAGGGAGCATCTTGATCGAATAGAAAATGCCACCTAGGTAAGTCAGCGGCGTTAAGACAAAGGTAGGCACGATGCTGACATCATCGAAACTTTTAGCGAATACGGCATTAATGAGTCCGGCTATTGAGAAAAGAAAGGCGGTCAGAATCGCAACAACAATAATGACAAGTGGATTATGCATCGAAAAGTCGGTGAAAATTTGAGACACCAAAGCAACGGTCACACCAACACACAAACCTCGTACCACGCCGCCAGTAATGAATCCAAGCATAATAATAATATTTGGAATGGGAGATATTTGCATTTCCTCTATGTGGTGTGAATATTTTGCACCATAAAAAGAAGAGACGACATTGGCATATGAGTTGGTAATAATCGACATCATTACCAGCCCCGGCATTATAAAATCAATATAGGATATACCGTCCATTACCCCAATTTTCTGACCAATCAAATTGCCGAATATAACGAAATATAGTCCCGTCATCACGACTGGAGGCACCAGTGTTTGTATCCAAATTCGACTAAATCTAAGAATTTCCCGTCGAGTGATCGTGACGTAGGCAACCCAGTTTCTTTTCAATTGCGAAATATTGGCTTGGCTAATAGTCTGGCTCCTTCGGTTTCAATCTTCTTTGATGTGTTATTGATGAAAAGCTCTTCCAACCGGTTCACTTTATTACGCATACGGTTAACCGTGATTTTAAGCGAGTCGAGTTGATGAACGAGTTCGTTCAGTGATTGTTTCTTTGGTACTTCTACTTCAAGCGTGTGGTTATCGATGAGGGCGACTCGACCAAAGCCTTGTAAAGCCGGTTTCTGGTGCGTTTCATCTGCCAGATAAAGTACAAAAGTTTCGCTATTAAGGCTTTTAAGTAATGCCTTCATGCTGGTGTTTTCGATGATTAAACCGTCGTCGATAATAGCGATATTGCGACACATAGATTCAGCTTCTTCGAGATAATGCGTGGTTAAGATAATGGTGGTTCCCTGTTGATTTATTTCATCCATAAATTGCCACATGGAACGACGTAGCTCAATGTCCACGCCGGCAGTAGGTTCATCTAGGATCAATAATTTTGGCCGATGAATGAGCGCCCTTGCAATCATTAATCGGCGTTTCATACCACCAGACAGCTTACCTGATTCGACTTGGCGATGGGGCCATAAACCCAGTTTTTTAAGGTAGTGGTCGGCTAGCTTAGTGGCTTCTTTTCGTGGAACACCATAAAAACCACCCTGGTTAACAACGATTTCATGGACTGGTTCAAAAGTGTTGAAGTTAAATTCTTGGGGCACAGAACCGAGTGCTGACTTCGCATTAATTAAATCATTATCGATAGAGTGACCAAATACCTTTACAC
>OOGD01000154.1_pt1 | contig 15602 bp, 13 predicted proteins | sample 1670381 | NCBI WGS metagenome assembly OOGD01 (sample SAMEA98146918, study PRJEB22522) | marine metagenome | biome: marine biome; feature: marine water body; material: sea ice | place: Arctic Ocean | collected 14-Sep-2015 | depth 1.3 m | reverse complement strand
ACCGTATAGTTATCATAAGTAACTTGACCCGTTGAATTTAATAAAACTTATAGACATGAAATAATCGGTGGGTTCAACCTTAAAGGTCAGAAAGTTAGTCAGCTAAGTAATTTAATCATCAATTGTAAGCCACACTAACGCATTTGAAGTTATTCTTGATTTTAAATAATAGAGATCAAACGTCCTAAATATTAAACTGAATATTTACGGTGACCTAAGGTGTCTCTTTTCTGCACACCTTATTTTAATTGGCATTAATCCAAAAAATATTTAGCTGTACATGTTATCAGTAATAATGTAATGTTATGTTATAACATTCCTAGGAAAGATCTTTTATGAAATCAATTGCTACTGTATTACTCAGCTTTGTTGTGAGTCTGACTGCTTTTCAAACTTTGGCAAGCAAAACGCTAGATTCCCACGAACATGGTAGTGCCAATCTCAGCATTGCGATAGATAACAATTTAATTTCTATACGTTTTGAGTCTCCGGCAGTTAATATTGTCGGTTTTGAATATCAACCAAACGATGAAGAGCAGCAAGCTAGGGTTACAGAGGCGGAAAATATGTTATCCAATTTTGGGGCTACTTTTAACCTAAAAGGAGAACCAAATTGCCAGATACTTCAGTCTTCAGCCAATTGGATTTCAGACCATGATGAGCATTCGGAACATGAAAATGACATCTCGAAGACTGACCATGCTGATCATTCAGAACATGACAATGAAACCGCAAAATCTGATCATGATGGTCATTCAGAGCATGAAAACGACACCGCAGAATCTGATCATGATGGTCATTCAGAGCATGAAAATGACACTGCAGAATCTGATCATGATAGTCACTCAGAGCATGAAAATGACACTGCAGAATCTGATCATGATAGTCACTCAGAGCATGAAAATGACACTGCAGAATCTGAACATGATGGTCATTCAGAGCATGAAAATAACATTGTGAAGGCTGAGCATGCCGAATTTTTAGCCAAATTCGAACTGCAATGCGAGCAAATCAATAATTTAGCCGCAATTGATGTGAAAATACTAACACTATTTCCAGCCATTGATGAAATTGACGCTCAAATCATTTATCCTGGTGGCCAACTTCAGCAAGAGTTAACTATTGATAACACACTGATTAACCTGAGCAATTAATGCATCAACCCGTATTAAATGCACCGTTAATTCAACTAGAAAATGTCGATTTTAGCTGGCATGCCAAAGCCAGCCCAAGCATTAGATCTGCCAAACTTTGCATTGATCGACACGAGCATGTGTTCATTCAAGGTGCCTCTGGGTCAGGTAAATCTACCTTGCTCAATATTATTGGAGGCATTGTCACACCTCAAAGGGGGCAGGTAGAGGTCGTTGGTCAAGACTTTCGAAAAATTAGAGAAGTACAGCGCGACAGAGTTCGGGCAGATCATATTGGTTTTATCTTCCAGCAGTTTAACCTGATTCCCTATTTATCTATTTTAGAAAACGTCACCCTACCCTGCCGGTTTTCTGATGTCCGACGCCAGAATGCTATCGAGCGTTCTGGTTCTGTTGCTAACGAAGCTATTTATTTACTCAGCCGTTTGTATTCAGAAGCAAAGTTTGGTTTTGACCGCAACAGCAGTGAATTGAGCGTCGGTCAACAACAGCGCGTCGCAGCTGCTCGAGCGCTCATTGGACAACCTCAATTAATTATTGCCGATGAGCCTACATCATCTCTCGATTATGATTCGCGACAAGCCTTTATGGATCTATTGTTTGACGAGGTCAAAACTAGCGGTTCTACATTGTTATACGTCAGCCACGACCCCACCCACCAGCATCTATTTGACCGAGTCATTGATATGCCAGCAATAAGTCTTCAAGACTCAGCAAACTTATGAACCTCCGATTACTCGCATGGAAAAGTTTAACTAGTCGCCGTTCAACTGCAATATTAACCATTGTCTCTATTGCAGTAAGCGTTGTTCTTTTGTTGGGCGTTGAAAAAATCCGAATCAATGCACAAAGTAGCTTTGCTAACACTATTTCAGGCACTGACCTTATTGTTGGTGCACGTAGCGGATCAATTCAGCTACTGCTTTACTCGGTATTTAGAATTGGCAACGCCACCAATAATATTAGTTGGGAAAGTTACCAGACTGTCGCACAAAAAAAAGGAATTAAATGGACTATTCCGATATCACTCGGTGATTCACATCGAGGATTTCGAGTCATGGGAACTAGCAAAGATTATTTCTCTTTTTACCAATATGGTCAAAAGCGTAACCTTAAGCTAACGACTGGCAAGCCCTTCAATGATCTATTTGATACGGTTATCGGTTCAGAGGTTGCCAGGTCACTGAGTTATTCAGTGGGTGATGAAGTCATCATTTCACACGGAACAGTAAGCACCAGTTTCTCCGAACACAAAGACAAACCATTCATCATCAGCGGTATCTTAGAGCACACGGGTACACCCGTGGACAGGACTGTTCATGTCAGTCTGGAAGGTATCGAGGCCATGCATGTCAACTGGCAAGGCCTCGTTAAAAAAAGAAAAGTAGGTAATATTCTATCTGACGCCAATCTACAACCTGAGTCTATCACCGCATTTCTAATAGGACTCGACAGTAAAATAATGTCTTTTAAACTTCAGCGTTTTATCAACGAATACACAGCAGAGCCACTGCTCGCGATTTTCCCAGGGATTGCGCTGTACGAACTTTGGAGTTTAATGTCAGTAGCGGAAAAAGCATTACTGATTATTTCAATATTTGTTGTTATCGCATCGCTCACAGGGATGCTAGCAGTGTCTCTCGCAGGGCTAAATGAACGTCGGCGTGAAGTAGCCATTTTACGATCTGTCGGAGCTAGCCATTGGCATATTATGGGCTTACTTATTACCGAAACGCTACTGTTAACACTAGTGGGCATATTACTGGGGATAGCCATATTATATTCGGCTATTGGATTAGGTCAGCCAATCATTGAAGCAAATTATGGCTTATTCATTCCAATCAGCCTACCAAATAAAAGAGAGTTTGTTATGATCTCAATTTTACTATTCACGGGTTTTACAGTCGGACTAATCCCAGCCTATAGAGCTTATCGGAACTCTCTGGCTGACGGTATGTCTACCCGGCTTTAGGACAGGATTAAATGATGGAAAATATAAATTACTGGGTGAAATGTCAGCTGATTGTTGTCTTATTATCCTGCCTGAATATGAATGGTGCGATTGCATTAGATTCAGATGAAACTGATTTGGGAAAAATACAGTGGGATAATTTAACACCACTCAACTGGAACCCAGCCAAAGTTTTTGAAGATATGACCGATCAGCAATACAATGCCCTTTCCGATGATGACCTACTGCGTTTGGAGGAAACCGTTCAGGCACTGTTCGATGACGCACCTGTCAACGATAAGTTAGACGGTAAACGAGTCAAAATTCCAGGTTTTGTATTGCCATTAGAATTTAACAACACAATGCTTACCGAGTTTTTGCTAGTCCCTTATTTTGGAGCCTGCACCCACACGCCACCACCACCCGCTAATCAAATTATCTACGGTAAATTAAAGACAGAAACTGAGTTGAATGACATTTATAGACCTGTCTGGATTACCGGCACACTACAAACCAGTCGATCAAACAGTTTGCTTAGTGAATCCGGTGTTGCTAATGGTCTGGAAGTGCACTCGGCCTACTCCATGAGTGTAGAATTGATAGAACCTTATGTTGACTAGGAATAGAACCAATACGTCCGTTTGAATAAATTTGGAACAGCTCTAATTTTGTAGCATGTTAAATGCGACTGAAAGCTGTAAGGTCTGATTTAAAATACGAGTATGACGAAGATTGAATCCATATTTTTGCAGGTTGTAAGCCCGAAATCTAACTAGTTCTTATCCGCTAATTTGCATTTCGTACTACAATTATATAAATCTATTTTTGTGGCTGGTATTTCTATGAAATCTTTCAACGCATCACAAATGGATCAGGAATTGCATCATCCGACGTACGTAACCAAACTGCCTTAACCTTGGTGTAATCCAGTGCGGCTTCGAGCCCTCCTTCACGTCCATGACCTGACATACCTTGTCCGCCAAACGGTGCGATGGGGCTGACAACTCGGTAGGTATTGACCCACACTATGCCAGCTCGAATGCCGCGAATCATGCGGTGTGCTCTAGTTAAGTTTTGTGTAAACACGCCAGATGCCAGGCCATAGGCAGTATCGTTGGCCAGTTGTAGGGCTTCTTCTTCTGTGTCAAAACTAACCACCGAAAGTACCGGGCCAAAAAACTCTGTTTTTACGCAAGCGGCTTTAGGCACGTGACTGCAATCGAGGATAGTGGGCGGAAAATAAAAACCGTCACCTTGAATGACAACGCCACCCGTTAGCAACTTCGCACCTTGTTTTATTGAAGCATCGATGACTGCCAATGCGTGATTGCGTTGTTTTATTGTGCACAAAGGCCCTATTTCTGTTGCCATGTCCTGTGGGTCACCAATAACGACTGCTTTGGCTTTTTCAACTAACTTTGTTAAAAACGCTTCTTTGATTTTATTACTGATGATTAATCGCGAACCCGCAACACAGCTTTGACCCGTTGCAGCAAAAATAGCGGATACCTGTGCATTGACAGCACTGTCAATATCCGCATCATCAAATACGATAAAAGGTGACTTACCGCCTAGTTCTAGCGAAGTAGACGCCAGGTTTTGAGCTGAGTTTCGAACAATGTGACGAGCAGTTTCTGGGCCACCAGTAAAAGCGACATGATCGATTTTTTGATGCGAGGTCAGTACAGAACCACAATCAGCACCGAAGCCTGTAAGAATGTTCACCACGCCCGCAGGAAAACCAGCTTCGTGCACTAAGCGAGCAAATTCTAACATCGGTGCAGGACCTTCTTCAGAGGCTTTTAATACAATGGTGCAACCTGCGGCAAGCGCTGGTCCTAGCTTTACAGCAGACAGAAATAGCTGTGAATTCCAGGGCACTACCGCGGCAACAACACCAATCGGTTCTCGGCGTAACCAAACTTCCATGTCTGGTTTGTCGATAGGTAAATGCTTACCTTCTATCTTATCTGCTAGCCCTGCGTAGTAACGATAAAATTCGGCGACGTAGGCTATTTGAGCACGGGTCTCACGAATAATTTTTCCCGTATCTCTGGTTTCTAGTTCGGCCAGTTTAGCAGCGTTTGCCTCAACCAGGCTTGCCAGCTTATACAATAATTTGCCACGTGCTGTTGCAGTCAGACCAGCCCACTCTGTTGAATATAATGCGCGGTTAGCTGCCTCTACTGCTGCGTTAACATCATCCGCCTGGGCTTCTGGCATTAAAGCCCATGGCTGACCATTTGCGGGGTCGACACTGGAAAACTGCGACGCGCCATCGCTAAACACACCATCAATATATTGTTGGAATTTTTGCATTTTAAATCTACCTTAATTTATCCAGCTTCATTTGAGCGTTAACTTAAGCATTAGTTTAATGATTAACCAAAAGCTGGCATAACATCCTTAATGAACCGTTCGAGTGATGCTTTTTTACGGTCGAACGGCATGCCTGAATCAATCCAAAAAGCGTATTCGTCATACCCTAATGCCTGGTAGAATTTAAGACGATCTATGACCTCCCGTGCTTCGCCAATCACGCTGCTTTTACGATGACTCTCGGCTGAAAACATAGGGTTGTTAGCCATTTCTTTATCGGTCGGGGCCTCTATTAAACCCTGAACAATAGGCTTTTTGTTCATAAACCAGGCACCGAAGAAATTATAGAAGCGGTTTATTTGCTCTGCGCCTAACTGTGCATCTGCTTCACTGTCGGCAACATAGGTATGTCGCAGCAACATTATTTTCGGGCGAGGCTTATGCGCATTGTTTTCGCAGGCGGCATTAAATTTGGCCATCAAGTCCTCGACTTCGCCATCATCATTCCACAGTGGCGTTACCTGCACGTTGCAACCATTGGATACCGCAAACTCGTGACTACTAGGGTCCCGGGCTGCAACCCATATCGGTGGATGCGGATTTTGTTTGGGTTTGGGTGACGAAGTTGTCTTTGGAAACTGCCAAAATTCACCATCGTGGGTGTAATCACCTGCCCATAATTTCTGCACGGCGGGTATCAGTTCGCGCAGTTTTTGTCCCGCTTGCCAAGCATCAAGTCCAGGGCTCAGTCGTTCGTATTCATAAGAATAGGCCCCGCGAGCAATACCTAAATCAAGCCGGCCATCCATAATCAAATCAGCCATTGCTGCCTCACCTGCGAGTTTAATCGGGTGCCAAAATGGTGCGATTAATGTACCTGTTCCTAAGCGTACATTTTTGGTTCGGCGTGCCAGATCAACCAGATTAATAAATGGGTTCGGCGATATAGTGAAATTCATGCCATGGTGTTCGCCCGTCCAGATGGCATGCATACCCCCCTTATCGGCTACTTCGCAAAGTTGTATAAACTCGTCGTACAGCTGTTCCTGACTTTCTTCAGCCGTAGTTCGTTCCATATGTGCAAATAACGAAAATCTCAAAATTGATCCACCTTTTAAAGAGCGTCCTTCACGATAGGGCGTACTTCGCCATCACTTTGATTACCAAAATACAGGCCGTAATTGCCTAGCTTGCTCTCTTTAGCAAACCGCCCCAACATAGTTCGAACTGTTGTGTCAGATACTTTTAATAAGTTAGCTGAAGTCAATGGCAGGAAGACACCTTTGGCAGAGTGGTTGGTGGCTGCCTGACATAGGAAAGAAATGTGCTGTTGCTCTTTATCAATTACCTCGAAAACCGAGTAGATAAAGCCTGGTTTTGCATCCGTGTCATTCTGTTTAATCAGGGTTTCGAGGGTGGCAGTAGCACCCGCTTTCCCAACCGTATCGGACGGCAATTTCAATCCACCCTTTTCATCCTGCTGAAAGAAAACATCACCCGAGTGTTCTATCAAAGCAGACACAACCACATCAGTCCGTTGGGAAATTGATTCTGCTTCCATTGATGGAGTGACATAGGCACCACGAGAATAGCCTAGTCCTGGCGCTGCGTTGGCTTCGAATGCTTCTACTTTACCGATCAAAATAATGTGGTCACCCGCTTCTACCTGTTTGTAACTGGAGCAATCAAACCAGGCAGACACATCATCGAGTATTGGTGAACCATGTGGCCCTTTTCGCCAGTTCACTGTACTAAACCGATCTACCACTGGTCGAGCAAAAGTATTCGACACTTCTTTTTGCTGCTCGCTGAGAATGTTAATCGCGAAACGGTCCGCCTTGACTAACACCTCGTAATTGGCCGAGCTATTGGCCATACAAACCAATACCAATGGGGGATCGATCGACACGCTGGTGAATGAATTGGCCGTAAACCCAAGTGGGATGTTTTGGGTGTCGTGAGTGGTAACTACAGTTACCCCAGTGGTAAAGCTACCGAAGGCTTCACGTAGAGCGCGCGGTTCGAATTGACTCATTTTGGTATAACCTCTGCTTTGGACTTATTGTGCAAATTGCTGGTCAAGCGATCGATCTGTTGGCTGACCATCTGTTAATTGGATATCATTTAGTTGGCAACAGTTTATCGGATAAGGGGCTAGCAAGCCAAGCTTCGAGGATAATGTTAACCGCATCAGGCGCAGTCAAATTCAACATGTGACGATGGCCTACCAGTACCTCAGCACGGCCGTTAACAGCGGCAGCTGCCATAGCTTGTGACATTTCAGGCGTCGAATTTGGGTCGCCATCTCCCGTTAATGCGAGCATTGGACAAATTACTTCGGACCACCGGGCTGCAAAGGTTTTATCGCCTCTGGCAAAAGCGCCATAGGCAGTTGCGTAACCTTTTAAATCAATTTCAGTCAACCAACCACGCACTAATTCACGGGCAGCACAATCTGATTCAGATTCATCAAACCATCGGGCTAATGGCGTATTAATATCAATTTTTCCAAGATCAATTTCAGCAGAGCGTGCTTCAACCATAGCGCGCGCCTTTTCAGATCTATTGTGAACACCATTCAACATGGCCACACGCCGAGTGAAATCAGGGTGACAGATAGCGAAGCCACCGGCAATAAGCGCACCCATTGAATGCCCGATAAGGTTAATAGCTCCAGTGTCAAGTGCCTTGATTACTGTAAAAAACCAATCGATATAATCGACTAATTCAGATCCGACGGGTAACAGGCTGCTGCCACCATGCCCTGGCATATCGATAGCAATCACTCGCATAGATTGACTAAAGTAGTCGATCTGCGGTCGCCACGCAGCTGATTGCATGCCAACACCGTGAATCAATACCAGCGTTTCATTCCTTTCTGTATTTTTCTCGCCAACTTCACGATAGGACAAGGTGCCAGAGGAAAAATCAGACAGCTGCAGGGTTATCGACGTCATGTCCTAATTCTTTTAAATCTTGGTAACGATCACCAATTCTATGATGGGGGCGACCACCAATGGAAGCTCCCAGTCCAAGCAAGATTTCATCAGCACCCGGTGCATCAGCAACCGCCAATTGAATCGTCAGGTAATGAGACCGTCGTCCACCATCATTTTTATCCATCAGTGGAATCATTACAGGCGCATTGGCCGGGCCACGCGTATTACAAAATGCAAGATAAGATTTTGCACCAACTGCATCGCGATAATGATTACCAAACCGTAAGGTGTGAATCAACGCAGATGCATGTTCGATTTCACCATTCATGCCAACAACAGCAGTTTTACCATAACCTTCGACCTTATCTCCACCACCAGCGGCTTCCAGTATCATTTTGGTAAGCATTGCGCCAAGTCCTGGCGCGCAGTCTTGAATCGCGGGTCTCAAGTTTTCGACAAAACCCTGCCCTGCCCAAGGATTTTTAATCACCGCTAGAGCGGCAATTAATTTTAACGGCGTTTCGGCCCCTTTCCCACCTTCAATGAAAGTAGTTTCAACATGGAGCACGGTTTTTCGAATTTCAGCGGGCATCTATTGGTCCTGAACAATGAGCGTTTTAATTGGATAATGTTTAGATAGTATTATGGTATACCATAATACTTGTGTCAAAATAGAATAGCGTTTTTTCTCGAAAAAACAGATTAATTTCCCATGAGCAAAATCAAATGAGTGAACCAGAAATATCCTATTTGCAAGCAGCACCTTCGCCTCAAACATTAAGAGAAATTGTACAGGAACGTCTACGCGAAGCCATTATTGAAGGCCACTTTAAGCCCGGTCAACGTTTAGTAGAACGCCCCCTCTGTGCGCAGCTAGGCGTTAGCCGTACTGTGATACGAGAAACCATTCGTTACCTTGAAGCAGAAGGTCTAGTTGAAGTCCTACCTAACAAAGGTCCTATCGTCACACCGATGAATTGGGAACATGCGCAACAAATTTATGATATTCGGCTTTTGCTTGAGACTAGCGCAGCGGTCGAATGCGCCGAAAAGACATCCCCTGAATTAGCAACCCATCTTAATCTGGCTTTAGCAGAACTTGAATCTGCTTTCGCCGTCAGCACGCCAAAAGCATTATTTAAGGCAACGACTGGATTTTATAAGGTTATATTCGAAGAAGCGGGACACTTGATCGCCTGGGAAATTGTACAACGACTCAATGGCCGAATCAGTCGATTACGCGTCATGACCTTATCAACATCAGATCGCCATGTTTCTGGGCATTCTCACATGAAAGCCATTTGTGATGCGATTATAAAAGGTAATGTAAAGGCAACACGAGTAGCCGTCGAAACACATTTAAAGGATGCCTCATCAATTGCCAAACGTCTATTAATAGCATCTGAGAACAACTAGAGATAGAACAAACGACACAAAGTGAAAAGCGGAGAAAAAATTTCATGGAACTATAGGGTGATAAGATTTGAAAAAGTGACTCAAGGACTAAAGGTGTCAGTGACAAAAGATAATTATTTACACGCTTGATAATATTAAATTCCTTACCAGTACTAATGAGTGCTATTCACTTTAAAAACAATCATCACCCAAGAAATAATCACGTTAAGCCTAATGGTTGCCTCTCAACATCAGAGATAAAATGTCTAGCAGACTGAATGGAGTCATAATAGATCAGTAGAGCAATATTGCTCCAGCTGCCGAAAATGCATTACGCTGGACCTATCCCTGAAAACAGTTTGTGCTCTTTTGCCAAATCGGAGGAAGGGCTCACATTGTCATCATTTTGCGCAGCAAAGTTAAGCATCCGATCAATGCAGGTAAGTGCTTTACGGCTAATGTCGGCATCAACTTGAACTTCGTTGCTGCTTGACTCTAATACGTCAGCCAGATTTTGCAGGCTATTCATCGCCATCCACGGACAGTGTGCGCAACTTTTGCAGGTTGCACTATTGCCCGCTGTCGGCGCCTCAATGAAACGTTTGCCGGGTGCGGCCAATTTCATCTTGTACAGAATGCCAATGTCAGTTGCAACAATGAACTCATCGGCATTGGGTGATTGCGCGGCCGCAATCAAGCCTGATGTCGAGCCGACCACGTCGGCTAATGCCACCACGGCTTCTGGCGACTCTGGATGGACCAGCACCTTGGCGCGCGGGTGATCGCGTTTCAATAATTCCAGTTCGAATGCCTTGAACTCGTCGTGCACCAAACAGGACCCCTGCCAGATCAGCATGTCTGCGCCGGTTTCTTTCTGTATATAGTTGCCCAGATGTTTGTCGGGAGCCCATAAGATTTTTTTGCCCTGCGCATGAAGGTGCGCAACGATTTTTAGACCAATGGAAGACGTCACCATCCAATCGGCGCGCGCCTTCACCGCTGCACTGGTGTTGGCATAGACCACAACTGTACGGTCAGGATGCGCATCGCAAAACGCCGTGAACTCGTCCACAGGACAGCCCAAATCGAGAGAGCAAGTTGCGTCGAGATCCGGCATCAAGATACGCTTATGCGGACTGAGTATTTTCGCTGTCTCACCCATAAACTTTACGCCAGCCACCACCACTGTATTAGCGGGGTGATCACGGCCAAAACGCGCCATCTCGAGTGAATCCGACACGCAACCACCCGTCTCATCCGCTAATTCTTGTAAGTCAGCATCGACATAATAGTGCGCGACCAGAACCGCTTGTTGCTCTTTTAGCAGGTGTTTGATGCGCATTTTGAGCGCTGCTTTTTCACCCAAAGACAGCTCGACAGGCACACGCGCCCAGGCATTGGCGGTGCAACTGCTGGCCTCGTTCATTGTCGCATCCATTTGCGGACGCTCAAATTCAACGGTTTTGATGGATATAGGATTCATAAATATTTATTACTTAATAAGTTGTTAAATGATTCAAGCAACTGTTGATACAAGCGTTGATGCAGCCAAGATCAATCATACTAGTGGGTAAATTCAAGTTTAGTTAGATGAAAGCATCAACCGCCAATAAAAGACATCTCAACTTTCTTACTGCGCGCAGTTTCTTCTGTTCGAATTTCAGAATAGTTGTCGTCTCGTTGGTTCCAGATTAACCCAATAGCGCTAGTAATTTCCTGGTCGCTTTTGCCCGACCGCATGAGTGCGCGCAAATCATGGCCAGACTGCGAAAATAGGCAAGTATAAAGGCTGCCATCAGTCGATAGTCGGGCGCGCGTACAGGTGGAGCAAAAGGCTTGCGTCACGCTGGAGATAACACCGATTTCGCCGCTGCCATCCGCATAAGCCCAACGTTCGGCGACTTCGCCGGTGTAGTTGGATTCCGCTTCGATGATCGGCATCTCTGCATTGATCATTCGCACGATCTCAGCTGAAGGCACAACATCGTCCATACGCCAGCCGTTTGAGGAACCCACGTCCATGAATTCGATAAAGCGCACGATGTGTCCACTTCCCTTGAAATGCCGCGCCATTGCAACGACATCCTGATCGTTGACACCTTTCTGGACCACCATGTTGATTTTAATGGGCGTAAGACCGACATGACTCGCGGCGTCGATGCCATTCAATACTTCGGCCACTGAATAGTCGACATCGTTCATGGCGCGGAACGTGGCTTCATCGAGCGAATCGAGCGAAACGGTGACGCGCTTTAAGCCAGCGTCCTTGAGCACCTGAGCTTTCTTGTACAATAACGAGGCGTTTGTTGTGAGGGCTATATCCAATGGTTTACCGTCAAGTGTACTAATGTTGGTGAGCATCCCAATCAATACATCGATGTTTTTACGCAGCAAGGGTTCGCCGCCAGTGAGACGAATTTTCTCAACACCATGAGCAACGAACAGTTGTGCCATACGGGTGATTTCATCGAAGTTGAGCAATGCGGATTGTGGTAAAAAGACGTAGTCCTTGTTGAATACTGATTTCGGCATGCAGTAGGTGCAGCGGAAGTTACAGCGATCTGTAACCGAAATACGTAAATCGCGCAAAACTCGGCCACGCGTGTCACTGAAGAAGGGCGTGTGAGTCGAAATCTTCGGCACATCACTGGCGACACGTGGATCAACAATAGTCTCTATCTTAGTAGTCATAGAATCCTCTAATTAACTTTTTAAATAACGTATTTGGCGGTGCAAAAGTCTTTTGCCAAAGTCCACGCGATTAAATGCATTGTGACATGAGTTTGAAGATCTGTTTACCAGAGATTCGACCAATGCCATAGTCATTGCTTTCTGTTTTATCCGAGCTACCGATGTAAACGTCAGGATACTTACTTGTTCTCATAATGAATTGTACGCTGACAAGGCCTGCACGTCCCTCGCCGATTTGAGTTTGAACAATTACGATGAACAGCTTACATACGATAATCCAGCAACGTCAAAAAACTCAACTGGTTTCAGCCTATAGTACTTCCCTTCCATGTCTTCCGACTGCTCGGTGTATGGCTGGGTCATGACTGCCTGTAGTTCTCGAACTAGAGAGTAGTTCTCCTCCGCTGCTTGCTGATAAGCCGGCACAACGAACCACTCTCGCATGGTGTATTTTGGATTGACCAGTTTCATCTGCCTGGACAGTTCCTCACGGGATCGAGGCTGGATAGTGTTCACCTCAATCGTGCTGCCACTCGAACTGGTGATGAGTGATTTCCATTTTACAAGCCACTCTGACCAGCGTTTGTCGATCCCTTCTGGGTCTGTCCCAACTTTGGAACGCATTGAAGCAAAGGTGGACGTTGAATTCTTGTAGAAGCTTTTTTTAAGCGGCTCAATGTCGTCAGGCAGCATCGACAGCTCGCGAAAGAAAATAGTGTAATCGACAGGCGTTTGCACCATGAGCGCTTCGAGCTCGCTGAATAGCCCCGCGTGAAAAGTGTCAAGTCCCAGTTTGGCTGTCCACATTATCTCCATTTGCACTTGCATCACTTCCGCAAAGCCACTTCGAATCTCGTCAAACTGTTGCAAAGAGTCTGAATGTGACGTTAGCAATGGCCGCAACGCGGTCCAAAACGAGTGAAAGTTGCGTTCCGCTGCCTCTGGTTGGTTCAGGAACGCGAAGTGATGTCCACCACCCGTCCACGGCTGATATTGGGGGTTAAACGCATCGCAAAAGCCAAAGGGACCGTAGTCAAGTGTAAAGCCACCAGCTGCACAGTTGTCGCTGTTGAAGTTGCCCTGACAGTAACCGACGCGGATCCAGTTCGCCACAAGCGACGTAAGGCGGCTACGGAACTCGCGCGCAAGCAACACTACTTTTTCAGCCGTTGTTAGTTTGTTATCGATGACGTCATCGTACTCACGATCGATCAAATGCAACACAATTTTCTCAAGCTCCTCCATCGCTTTCGGGTGTTCCATTTTGCGGGCACGGCGACTAAACAGTTCGAGTTGACCGACTCGAATGAACGACGGTGCAACACGCGTTGATATAGCGACTGCCTCCGAAATAAGCCTGTCGGGATCCTTTGAGCGCGAGCCTTCCGAGTACCAAGGCCGTTTGACCTTTTCAGTTTTCGAAACGTACAAACTCAAAGACCGTGAGGTTGGAACTCCGAGCGCGTGCATATGCTCTTGTGCCAAGAATTCGCGGATACTCGACCGCAGCACAGCACGACCGTCCGCACCTCGACAGTATGGCGTTCGGCCGCCACCTTTCAATTGCATTTCCCAGCGTCGACCATTAATAACGGCCTCAAGCACAGAAACTGCGCGACCATCACCGTAGCCGTTGCCGGTTTGAAACGGGCACTGCTGGTTGTATTCGGTGCCGAAAATGGAAAGTGCGTATCCACACGACCAACCAACCTTGCGCATCGGCTCCGGAACCTGCGACAGGTCGCCAGAAAACATGCGAACGAAGTCATTCAGTTGTGCCATATCGTCGGAAAAGCCAAGCTCATGAAAAAAGTTTTTGCTGTGTGCGACGTACACAGGATCTTTAATTGGCGTGGGATTGACGGGAACATAGTGGCCCGTAAAAACTTGACGCGGTGCGTGGTCAGCGCCGTTTGCTTTTGCGTCTGGTTCACAGTTAAGTGTATCCATGAGCGAGTAGCTTGCCAGCGGTGCGAGATCGTCGAGCGTCGCAACAGTTGGCGAAGTTTCTTGGGTCATTCGATTTGTCATAAAGTACTCATAGGGCAATTAGAACTTCGCTTCACAGCTGACCTCTGTATTAGTGCCTAAAAAAGGAAGCACCAGTATATTAAGGTGCGGCTCATTATAGATTTTACCAGTGCGGGCAATCATCAAGCTCACGGTGATATGACAGACTTGCAACAACTTCTCAGCGCAAACGGTAGACTGAGTGATGCACCCGGTACGTAATGTCAATCAAGGTTTTGGCCAGTGGTCTGCATGTCAAGGTTACTTGTTTCCACTATTATCAGAGCTTATTTGCTGTGTGCTATGCGGCTTCCGAAGAAAGTTCGTTTTGGTACCTGCCGCTATGCTGCTGGCTCCACCACCGCTAACGGAACCAGCCATGCCAACAATCGTTTGATATTGAAATATCATAAAAATGTCATGACAATAGAATATGTTTCTAAAAAATGTATTGTTTAGTTTTTATGCTGCTCTGAGAGACGTTCTTTCATCCAGTTGATCAACCCACCGCGGAGCAAGAACTGCACTTGTCGAGGCGACATGTCGTGGCGCATCTGAAATTTGCGCTGGCGGGTAACGTTCTCAACAAACAGTTCGCCCCCCTCTGTCAGTACGCGCCGTAGATCGGTCAAACGTAGCACGTCGTCGGCCTGAATCGAATCGTAGTCATCGAGGTTGATAAAGGTCAACGGAAGCACACCAAAGTTGATCAGGTTTTGCGCATGAATCCGTGCAAAACCCTTGGTTAAGACTGCGCGCAGCCCAAGATACTGCGGGCCAAGTGCGGCGTGCTCACGACTCGAGCCCTGCCCATAATTGCTCCCGCCAACCACACAGTGACCCTGCATCTGCTTGGCTCGCTCGGCGTAAGTTGAATCGACCCTGTCGAAGGAGAAATCAGCAATCTTGGGAATGTTGCTCCGGAACGGCAGCACACGCAACCCTGGCGGCATGATCTCATCGGTAGAAACATCGTTCGCCATCTTAAGTAGAACCGGCACTTCTACTGCGTCAGGCAGTGGCTCAAAGTTCGGCAGCGAAGCGATGTTCGGGCCCTTCACGAGCATTACTTGCAACGCCTCATCAACCGGTAACTGCGGCATGAACATCGCGCGGTTGATCATTGGCTGTTTCGGATCCGCG
>OOGD01000153.1_pt1 | contig 15612 bp, 12 predicted proteins | sample 1670381 | NCBI WGS metagenome assembly OOGD01 (sample SAMEA98146918, study PRJEB22522) | marine metagenome | biome: marine biome; feature: marine water body; material: sea ice | place: Arctic Ocean | collected 14-Sep-2015 | depth 1.3 m | reverse complement strand
GTGGAGAGAAGTTTTATATTTTTCTTGGTTCATACATTAATCTTTGAAAACTACCCATTATTAAGGTTGTAAAATCACCATAAATGCTTGATTAGATCAGCAAGGCTGTTTGCATAATTTTATTTTTTGATAGCCAAATTTAGCTCTGTTGTGAAAAGCTTAATCTTTCTACCATATAGACAAGTAACCGAATTTATACAGATAAACATTACAAAAAATTTAAAATAGGGGCAAATAGCTTATTAAATTAGCAAAGGTAGCGATATAGTTTCATAACGCTGGCCTTATCTATATTTTATTTTCGGTTCAGCAAACGGCGTTGTTAAAGGCACTTATTTCCTGTAAAAGCGCAGCTTTCTCTCTACGATTTAATCTTTTTTGGTTGTCTATTAGCATGATGCTCGCAGCGATCTATTTAGAAGTTATAACGAAAGCCCAAAGTGGCGACTGTCGCTGTTAAGTTATTTTCTCCTTTAATGTATTCAATCTCAGCTCGCACCATGGACCGGGCACCAACAAAGTAGTCAAAACCTAAACCTATGACTCCTGCGACACCACTTTCGTCATAATCACACATTGTCGCGGCACCAAAATCAGCAATAGTCAATTCATTGGCTTGGCCAAACTCGCATTCCCTCACGCCGATCAAAAGTTGTTGGCCTCGGATATCAGTTTTAAGTACACCTATTCGATAAAATAACTCACCAACTCGGCTAGATGCTTTGCCAAGAAAGGCTAAAAACATTGCATCACCCTGTTGCACGTTTACACCGTTATTCACATCTGCAGCAGTAGGTAAACCTGTAGTATATAATTTGTCGTGAATTAATTGTTGGTAACCTGCTTCGACATACCATTGTGGATCAAATTGATAACCGATGGCCATCTTATAGCCAAGTCCTTTATTTGACTCTTGCGTGAACTCCAAATCTGAATAACCAACTGACATTACAGTATAGAGTTTATCTGCTGCTAAAATTTGCAAGCTAATCATTACGCTTAATATAAGTACACCGAATTGCTTTTTTGACACGCTTAAAATCCTACTTTACATACTGTTCATAATACAATACTACATTAATGTTATGCTGCAAGCCTGAGCGAGCTTATATCTTGATACGCCTGTATAAATATGTGTAGTTTTAAATAACTGCTTACAAATATATTAATTTAATAGATTTGCTTAATCGCTGATGACAAATTGCGATCTTCTTTAACCCTGTTTAATATGGAAGTGAGCTAACACAATTCTGGAGTACTTTTTGAGCAATTATTTTTTAAAGGTCTTAGTCATTAGCTTACTAGGCAGTGCATGTGCAAGTAACACACCGAATATAATGACCGATGAAAAATTCGATTCTCGATTAACTAACGAAGGAAAAACTGAATTTGTTTATGGCATTTCTTGGCAAAATACATCTCAGGAGTCATTACTACGAGGCGGTCGCACAGAAATAAAACGCGATAGAGCTGACGACACTTTCACACTTAACAGGCCCGACAGGTTAGCATTGCAAGCAAACAAACAAACAAAACTTGATTTGGAAGACCAAGCAGCAAAATCCTTACAACAAAGACTAGAAAAAGAGCAACTTTGCGCTTTAGGTTATGAAATCAGTGATGTGATCTGGAAAGCCGATAGTATTCGCTTGCTTGGATATTGTTTTTAAAGCGACCAACCCTAATCCGTGCGATAGATTGAATTAAATAAGGACTAATAATGAAAAGTATTAAAACTCGCGCAGCTGTTGCTTGGGCAGCAGGTGAGCCACTAAAAATTGAAGAAGTTGATTTAGCACCACCACAAAAAGGTGAAGTATTAGTTAGAATAGTCGCTACAGGTGTGTGTCATACTGATGCTTACACATTGTCTGGAGATGATCCGGAAGGCTTATTTCCTGCAATTTTAGGTCATGAAGGTGCCGGTATTGTTGAAGCAATTGGCGAAGGTGTTACGTTGGTTGAAGTAGGTGATCACGTAATTCCCCTGTACACGCCTGAATGTGGTAAATGCAAATACTGCCTGTCAGGTAAAACGAATTTATGTCAAGCAATTCGCAGTACTCAAGGTAAAGGATTGATGCCTGACGGTACCAGTCGTTTTTCTATCAAAGGTCAACCAATTTACCATTATATGGGTACTTCTACTTTTGCTGAACATACAGTAATCCCCGAGATAGCATTGGCTAAGATACCAAAAGACGCACCACTAGAGAAAGTATGTTTATTAGGTTGTGGTGTCACGACCGGTATGGGCGCAGTAACCAATGCAGCTAAAGTGAAAGCAGGTGATACTGTCGCAGTATTTGGTTTAGGTGGAATTGGTCTTTCAGTTTTGATAGGCGCTAAAATGGCTAAGGCAGGGCGAATTATTGCTATCGATATCAATGAAGATAAGTTTGAGATCGCCAAGCAACTAGGCGCGACGGATGTAATTAACCCTAAAGACTTCGACAAACCCATTCAAGAGGTCATAGTTGATATGACAGAAGGTGGCGTGGATTATTCTTTTGAATGTATCGGCAACGTAAACGTGATGCGCTCAGCTTTGGAGTGTTGTCATAAAGGCTGGGGCGAATCTATCATTATTGGTGTGGCCGGTGCAGGGCAAGAAATATCCACTCGACCATTTCAATTGGTTACAGGAAGAGTCTGGCGTGGAACTGCTTTTGGAGGTGTAAAAGGTCGCAGCCAATTACCTGGTTACGTGCAACGATATATGGATGGCGAGTTCGAATTAGATACTTTTATCACGCACACCATGCCATTAGAAGATATCAACTCTGCCTTTGATTTGATGCATGAAGGCAAGTCTATTCGCACTGTGGTGCATTTCTGATGGCAAGCGATAACACCGATTCAGTTGAAAGTGCAGTCGGGTTAGCTGAGCTTAGCGCGAATAAGTGTTTTGGCGGATGGCAAAAGCGTTACAGTCACAAATCAACCTTACTAAAATGCGAGATGCAATTTAGTGTATTTATTCCACCAATTGCCGATCCAGACAAAAGAATGCCGGTACTGTATTGGTTGAGTGGGTTGACTTGTAATGACGAGAATTTTTCTTCGAAAGCAGGAGCACAAAGGGTGGCAGCAGAACTCGGCATAATGCTGGTCATGCCCGATACCAGTCCTAGAGGGGAGCATATACCCGACGCCACAGACGCCGCATATGATTTAGGCTTAGGTGCAGGGTTTTATCTGAATGCCACACAAGAACCATGGCATGAACATTATCAAATGTATGATTATGTTGTTGAAGAATTACCCGCTTTGATCAATAAAGAGTTTAAGGTAAAAGCTAAATCAGCTATAGCCGGACATTCGATGGGTGGGCATGGCGCCTTAACAATTGCGTTGTCCAACATGGAAAAATACTGCTCAGTATCAGCATTTGCACCTATTGTTAATCCATCAGATTGCCAATGGGGCCAAAAAGCTTTCAGTCACTATTTAGGTGACAATCACAAAGAATGGGAAGCGTACGATAGTTGTATGTTGATGCGACAACAAGGAGAGTTTCTCCATATTCCTATGTTGGTAGACCAAGGTTTAGATGATAATTTTTATCATACCCAAAAACTCACTAAACCTTTAGAAGACATAGCATTAGAAATAGGATATGCAGCAGAATTTCGTTACCATGAGGGCTACGATCATAGCTATTTTTTTGTTGCCAGCTTTATTGAAAAGCACCTAAGGTTTCATGCGAAATATTTATAATTAAAAACTAATTTCCCACTTAATAATTTGGTTACTGAGGTCATTAAGAACATAGAGGACTGCAACTATTTGTCCTCTATGGTACAGACGCACTTGGGGCTGAAACCTAAAAAGCAGCAGGATAACTCATCTCAGATAAAAACGTGTTCGACAAGTGCAACGCGCAGACAAAATAGGTCCAGTTATTAATTACTTTTTTTGTCTTTGCGATCGTCGTCCAACCCTGTATCAACTTTATGTCAACTCTATGTCAACTCTTTGGCTTAAATCTTTTAGCTGTTATCAAAACTCGGTCAATGTGTAAAAATCACCTTAGAAATAATATTCTAAGCTAAATTGAACGTAGTCGTCTCTGCGCAATACATAACTTGGATCTGCGGGTTCATCGCTAGAAAATAACCATGCGTCTAGTCGCCACTTCCAATTATTGTTTATGCGGCTGGATGCTTCAACAAATCCCGATCTTACATTTGAGTAATCAAGATCTTGTACGATACCTGCTAATATTTGAGTGCCATCAATGTCATTGAATACTAATCGAGTGCCGATCATTAAATCGTTTTGGGCAATGACATTCGTCAGATTGTCGCGATCATCGTATTGATATTCCATTAACCAATTTACGTCATAAATACCATCAAACAAGCCTACAAAAGAATACTCAAAGCCCCCTACAAAAGCAGCAAAGTCTTGCTCCATGACTTTACGTTGAATACCTTCAAACTTGATTGTCCAGCCTCCCATCAAAGCCAACACATCTATTCCTACTTGTTGGATCTGCGGATAAAACGGACGCAGACTAGTCTTTAATAATTCGTTAGTGTTTAAAACAAAATCAGGATCTCTAGAAGTACCATCAAAGTATGACAAACCCACTTCCCAGTCGCCTAACGTATGTTGCCATCTGATAGCCCAATCAAGATTTTTTTCCTCATCTTTAGACTCATATATTGGATTGTCAGTATCAACGGGTAATGGAGGCCTTAATCGGCCATCATTACCCGAAAAAGTGCGTTCTCGAAAATACGGCAACACAAAAACAGTGGTATTACCCCAGTCTTTAAACAGAGAAAAGGCCACCATTGGCTGACCTAACTTATCTTCACCATCAATGCTTTCAACACCATCAGTTTGATTAACAATATCAACTAAATGCAACGATTCAGTTTGTCCCCAGAATACTTTGCTGATACCGGTTTGAATCTGCCATTCATTACCACTGTGTATCCACTTAAACTCACGGATGTCAGCATGAGTTCGTTCTGCATCTTGTTGATCAAAACGATAAAAACCTTTGAACAATATACTGTCATTACCATCGTTGAACTTGGTATACAATTCAGGGGAAAAGTATACCGACAAATTGGCTCTTTCTTGTTGAGGATAAAGCGCATCTTGAATAAAGTAGCGTTGTTCTAAAGCGGCGCTTCCACTATATTTTATTTCAGCAAACACGATAGTGGGCAGAAAAGCAATAAGTGAGATCAATGAGATAAGTGTCTTCAATGTGCATCCTTTATGAGTGAATCATTCACTTTATTAGCATAGCCTGATTTATCGGACATTTTTCAACGTACCCTGATTAAAGTCAATGTCCGATAAACCGGTATTGAAATTTATTTGATGAATAACTAGCTCAGTACTTTTACCATTTTGCTCATTAAACATTTCAGTCCTCATGGGCCGCCAATACTTATCTAGGTACAAAGTAAATTCATAGTTAACTAATTCTTTTAGCAAACTACCTCTGCGATCATAGAATTCAGCTTTTAATAAACGGTAATGCTGTTTATCAACCCAGATAATTTGCTTTGAATAACCTGAATCATTATCAGTAGGTACTTGTTCCAACACAAAACTAGCCTGTCCATCAAAAGTGGCGTCGCGTAAGTACCTAAATTTATATTTTTCGATTTCAAAAGAACTCATATCTTCGAATGCAAACTCACTCCCCATAAAAGGGCCTGATTTATTGCGTGAGCGGATGCGTTTTACTTTGCTTAGCTTAGGCAGATACATCCATTGATCATCAGGCTCAACTGCATGTGAAAAACTCAAAAATGCAGTACCTTTTACGTCTAATGGCTGTTCAAAAATAGTTAAAGCTTTATCTCCATCACCCGCAATTTCTAATGACTTCAGGCGCATTTTACGTTCGACTTCATCCCCTTGCGCATTTCGTAAAATCATACTCATTTCGCCAGTACTGTCACCCCAACCCGAGTCTCTCAGCTTACGCTCTTTGGCAATAGTAAGGCCTTTGTCTTCTGCGGACTGAGCATAACTTCCCAAATAAAATGTCATCAGCATAAAAACCAAGACTACTTTTGTCATTGATAAAAGGTGGTATCTATTCATGGGTAAGCTCCTGCTTTGTATTTTTTTTATCAAAGGCCATTAAAAATGGTGGTAAAAATAAGAAATCGACAGCTAAGGCAATCACTATAATAATACTGGTTAACATGCCCATATCTGAGTTCAAAGCAAAGGGTGACAGCATCAGTATTGAAAATCCAGTCGCAAGTACTAAGGTGGTTATCCATAGTGCCCTTCCCACACTCGCAAACGCATAACGTATACTTTGTTCAGCATCATTTCCATTCATTCTAGCGTGCCTATATTTGCTAAGAAAATGAACCGTATCATCTACCACAATACCCAGTGTCATGCTGAGTACTATAGACAAGCCAAGATTAACTTCCCCAGAGTAAATACCCCAAATGCCAAAGCCAATACCAGCCGGTAATAGATTGGGTAGCAGGCTAATCACTCCCAATTTGAAAGATTTAAGTGCAAATACCAGAAGACAAGAAATTAATATAAGTGCAACCAATGTGCCCTTTAACATGCTCGTCATATTGGCTTCGCCAATATGCGCAAACATTAGCGCAGGACTCGCTACAGTTAACTTCAAGTTAGGCGCATTAGTTAAAAACCATTGTTGAGCTTTACTTTCTAGGGAAGTTAATTCTTTGCTACCGAGGTTTTTAACCATCGTCATAACACGCGTTGCTGACTTGTTCATATCTAGTTGATTTGTTAAGTCCAATCCATAAGGCAATGACATCTCATAGAGTAATAAATATTGGGCTGCTAGTTCTCTATCATTCGGCAATAAATAATAACCAGGGTCGTCGCCATGCATATTTTTGTTCAAACGTTTAAAAGTATCAGTAATAGTGAAGACGTGATCTATTTCAGGCTGTGCTTTAAGCCATTGGCTGAATACTTCAATTTGTTGCAGCGTTTGTGGCTTATTTATTCCTGAATCTTCATTAGTAAAAATCGAAAAGTCTAGATTAACCATCCCACTTAAATGTTTTTGTTGAAAATCTGTAGATTGCCTAAACTCAGTACTTTTATCAAAATAAGCGGTAGGAACATCATTTAGCTCATTTTTGAACGAGAACCCAATCGCTATAATAGTTACCACTAGAGTAAAAGGCAAAATCCGCTTATGATGCGTAATAACCCATTCGCCAAATCTTTCGGTGTACCCAAGCTGGTTGTGAGATAATTGTACAAGGTGTTGTTTCATCGGTAACACCATTATCAGCGCGGGTAAAATAGTCAGCGAAAAAATACACGCAAAAATAACCCCAACAGCTGTTAAGTTACCTAAATCAGCTAAAATTGGTACAGCTGCAAAATTAAGAGTCATAAAGCCAACACCTGTGGTGGCACTGGTGATGAAAATAGGAATTTTATTAAGTGAAAGACTGAAGATCAGCGCTTGCTTCTTATCTTTGCCTTGGCGCATCCCATACAACATAGTCGATATCACATGAATACAATCAGCCACTGCGAGTGTCATTACCATAGTTGGCACATTAACGGTTGCAGTGCTCATAAACATCCCCAACCAACCCGCAATTCCCATCGTTGCGGCGATACTTGAGGCAATCACCACAACTGTCGAAAATGTTCCCACAGCAGTTTTTAAGAGTAACCACATTATGACTATAATGGTAAGGAACATAAGGGGCACAATAGTTGTGAAGTCGCGCTCAGCAAATGAGGCAAAGGAATAATTCATTAATACGCTGCCGGTATGATAAAAATCATGATCGGGGTATTTTAATTTATATTTGTCGGTTAAAGCTTTTACGGAATCTGTGATCTTATTCACTTCAGCCGTTAAGTCACCTTCAGGTAAATTAACAGAAACATTTATAACAGTGACATTACCCTTTGGGGAAATAAGTTGGTTGACTAAATTAGGTTCGTTCAAAGCAACATTGCGAATGTAGGCAAATCTCGCTATGTCAAGATCAGCCAAATCATAGACTAAATCTTCAACGATCATGTCGTCGTCTTCAGCCCATGTATGCTGAAAATTAGTAAGGGAATCAATACGAATAGACAAAGGTGTTTGTTTTGCTTCCTGAGTCATTTCATGGACTAAAGTCAGCGTTTGCAAAGTAAAAACATTACCTGATTTGGGTGCGATAATAATACTTGCGCCATCATTTTTACTAAACGTCTGTTGCATCTCCTCAAATGCCATTAATTGGGGGTTTGATTCTTCAAAAAAAACTTTGTAGTCGCCCCGAAAATAAAGGTTTTTAGTGCCCAATCCAGTTGCAATAATGAGGATAAATCCAATAATAAGGACCGTCTTAGGACAGTTAACTGAAAAGTCTAACCAAGAATTATTCACTTAGTTCTCCAAATGTTAAGATTTATTGGCTATATCCATGAATTAATCAACAAAAATCGGGCTTCGTAATTATAGGACTTATTTTATACTCTGATTTTCTACTAAAAAAAGTATTTACAGATTACTCTTTTAAAAATATAGCCTATTGTTGAGGCCCAATTTCAAGACTTCTTTATTGGTGTTTTATTGCGCCAAGAGTTCATTTGTAGTCAATAAAAGTGAAATGAACAGCATAATTATCGATTAAAAAAGCCGTTTCAGTTAAAAAATCATTGTTTATTTAATACTACAAAACTTATATTTTTAATAATTATATCATTGAAAAATATCTATATTTCATCTTTCAGAGTTGTTTTAAACATAGATTATTAACACACATACCAAAGAATTTTGATCTTTTGGTGGAAATGAGTACTATAATTAGTAACTGGTCAGATGAGCGGATGAGATAAAATTATGAGTATTAGAACAAGTCTTAAAAAAGTATTACCTCCTATTTCAATTACTGAGCAAGAAGCTTTAGAAGCGGGTGATGTTTGGTTAGAAGCGTCTATTTATCAGGGAAAACCTGATATGCACGCGTTGAGAAACATGCCTACTGCTAAACTTAGTGCTGAAGAACAAGCCTTTTTAGACGGCCCTGTAGTTCAAGTATTGTCGATGATCGACGATTTCGCGCTTCAGGGTGAAAACCATATTCCAAAAGAAATATTAGACTTTATTTCAGTGAATAGATTTTTTGCCCTAATTATACCTAAGAAATTTGGTGGCTTAGAATTTTCTCCGTATGCCAACTCCACCATAGTCGCTACATTAGCTGCAAAAAGTGCTGCATTAGCAGTAACTGTCATGGTGCCTAATTCTTTAGGCCCGGGCGAGCTGCTGATGCATTATGGAACGCCTGAACAACAAAATCATTATTTACCACGCCTAGCTGTGGGCACAGACATTCCATGTTTTGCCTTGACTAGCCCAGAAGCAGGTTCCGATGCTGGCGCTATTCCAGACGCGGGTATCGTCACCAAAGGTATGTGGGCAGGTAAAGAAGTCATTGGCTTGAGAGTTTCTTGGGATAAACGTTACATTACATTGGCACCCATAGCGACGGTATTAGGCTTGGCATTTAAAGTATTTGATGTAGATGGCCTATTGGGCGACAAAGTTGAATTGGGTATTACCTGTGCACTTATTCCTAAATCACACCCTGGTGTTGAACTAGGTAATCGCCATGATCCAATGGGTGTCAAATTCTATAACGGTACAACCCGAGGTCAAGACGTATTTATTCCAATGGATTTTGTTATCGGTGGACAGAATAACATTGGCCGTGGTTGGCAAATGCTGGTTGCTTGTTTAGGTGCTGGCCGAGGTATTTCACTCCCAGCCATGGGCGTAGCTTCAGCACAAACAGCGCTTAAGTCTACTGCTGAATATTCCTTTGTTCGTGAACAATTTGGGGTACCCATTGGTCGCTTCGAAGGTATTCAAGAAGAGTTGGCTGATATTGCCGGTAAAACATTTGTACTTGAAGCCATGCGAGTGTTAACCACTGAAGGGCTAAATCAAGGTCTTATACCGGGTGTAGTTACAGCTATAGCTAAATACCATATGACAGAATTAGGCCGTGATGTGGTCAACACTGCTATGGATATTCAAGCAGGTAAAGCTATTCAACGTGGACCTCAAAATACATTAGCAAGCGCATATGTCGCGTTACCTATCGCGATAACTGTTGAGGGCGCAAATATCCTGACACGTAGTTTAATGATATTTGGTCAAGGTACTATGCGTTGTCATCCACATCTTAAAGAAATGGTTGAGCTGATTCACAGTAACGAGCAAGGTGCCGATGCGAAATTTAACCAGGTATTAGGCAAAACTGTTGTTTTTAGTGTCAAGAATGCCTTCCGTAGTTTGTCGAAGAGTTATCTGCCCTTCACACGCGGAGCTCAGTCAGCATTACCAGAAGTTCAAAAATACGAAAAGCGTATGAATGCTCTTTCTGCAAAGCTAGCGCCAATGGCTGATTTGTCACTACTTGTTCTAGCGGGTGATTTGAAGAAAGCTGAGATGTTGTCTGCACGTCTAGGCGATGTAATGAGTTACATGTATGCAGCGATGGCTGTGGTACGTTTTTACGAGCAACGTGTAGAGAGTCGTAAAGAAGCTTTACCTTACTTCGAATACGCAATTCAATGGTGTTTGAATAAAGGTGAAACTGCATTAAATGAATTTATTGCTAACTTCCCAAATACTGCAGTTCGCGGCTTAATGCGTGTATTAACCAACACCTATACTACTGCTACCAAAGGTATCTCAGATAATTTAAAACGCACGCTATCTGAAGCATCGATGCAAGATTCCAGCATTAAAGCACAGCTGACACACTTAGTTAAAGTCATCCCAGGTGACGGTAACGACATTAATGAACAGGCATTTAAAGCTAAACATGCTGTACTGCCACAACTAAAGAAAATTCAAAAAGCTTTACGTAAAACCCCAGTCGTGCCATATGTTTCTTTTGAAAATGCGGTGGGTAAATTACAGCAAGCAGGCGAATTAACGGCAAAAGAAGTTGCGCTGGTCATCGAGTATAATGAAAAACGTAAGTTAGCTATACGTGTTGACGAGTTCACATTTGACATGGAATTATTAGGCAGTAATCTAGAGCTAGTGCATGAAAAAGAAGTCGCTCAGTCAAATGCTGCTTAATCACTAGCCTATTTTAGCTGTAAACAAAAGCTGGGTTTGAAGTTTTTTCAAATCCAGCTTTATTCGTATTAAATTTGAACCTGTTGTCGTTTTTATCTATTTATGCCGTTAAGACATAAATCTACCACCACTGATTTGAATTACCTCCCCGGTGATCCAAGACGAATCCTGAGAAGCCAAAAATAACGCCAAACTAGCAATATCACATGGTTGACCCAGCCTTTTTAAAGGTGTTTGACCAATAATTTCAGCTTCCCGTTTGACTAAGCCTGCTTCAATATACAAATCAGTTTCGACTGCACCAGGGGCAATAGCATTGACGCGGATCCCTTTTTCACCTAGCTCTGCTGCATAACATTTAGTTAAGGTATTAAGAGCGGCTTTGGTTGCACAGTAAATGCTGCCTCCTGCACCACCTTTGGCAGCGATTGAACTAATATTAATAATGACACTACCCGATGCCATGATGGCAGATATTTTTTGAGTTAAAAATATTGGACCAAACACGTTCAATTCAAACTGCTTTTTGGTGTCATCGAAGGTAATATCTTGCAAGCGTTCAAGTGTCGCCCATCCTGCGTTGTTAACTAAAATATCAACGCCACCGAATGCCTCACATGCCCGTTTAACCAAAAGATCAATCCCACTTAGCTGGCTAACATCTGCCTGAACGGCTACTGCCAATCCACCTTGTTCTATAATCTCAGCAACAACAGCATCGGCTTTTTCTTGGCTATTCAGATAATTAACGACAACCTTTGCACCTTGTGAGGCAAACTCGCGTGCAATAGCGGCACCAATTCCTCTGGAGCCACCCGTTACAATAGCCACCTTATTATGTAGTTTCATAGATAACCTTACTTTACTTCCATATTAGGTGAGCGATACACAATTTTGTCGTTTAATTCAATACCAATTCCAGGTACTTCTGTTACTTCAAAAAAACCATTAACCGGTTGTGGATCTTGAATACATAATTCTCTGTTCCAATCTTTAATTGCATAGGTGTGATGCTCATGGATTAGGAAGTTAGGTATAGCCGTTTCTAGATGTAAACTAGCGGCTGTGGCAACAGGGCCACCACACACATGGGCTTGAATACGAACGTCGTAGACATCTGCATAATCGCAGACCTTTTTAGCTTCAGTGAATCCACCACACAATCCAATATCAGGTTGTAATACGTCAAGAGATTGGTCTTCTAAATATGGACGCACTCCCCAACGATTATATAAACGCTCACCACCTGCAATTGGCACATTGACACGTTTAGCAACTTTATCGTGAAGCTTAGAGTTCAGATAATTAACAGGTTCTTCATAAAATAAACAACCGATGTCTTCTGCCATTTCGCCTAACTGAATGGCCGTAGAAACACCCGGTAAACTGTGACATTCAAAAATAATATCTACATCGTCACCCACTGCATCGCGAATAGCTTGAAGCCTAGCTTTAAATAAACGCAGCTCTGGTTGCGTAAATAATTTAGTTCGATCGAAATGACCCACACCATGTTTATCATAAACAATAGGGTCGACTTTTACTGCATCGTAACCCTCTGCTACTGCTTTCTCTGCTGCTTTGCCATAATCAACAGGATCATTGAGCCTGGTGACTTCTTTGTCCCAGTCAAACTGGAGTTGACTCGCGTAGGTTCTAAGTTTCTCGTTGGTTTTACCACCAAGTAATTGATACACAGGCACACCTAGAGCTTTACCGCGAATGTCCCAGAGTGCGGTATCTATGGCGCTCATCGCAGCATATATAATCGGTCCTCCACCTAAGCCCCAAAAGCTTTCGCGCAACATGCGGCTCCACAATGCTTCTGTTTGAAAGGGATTCCAACCAATTAACATGGCTTCGGCAATCTCTTTAATCATATGTGCAGCAGCGCTATGGCCTAAGTCATAAGCCAATCCCGCTTCACCTACACCTGAAATACCCTCATCGGTATGAATACGTACAAAAACTGGATTCCATCCAGCACGTTTTGGGCACTCAATGTCAAAAATTTCAACACGGTTAATTTTCATGTGTTTTTCCTATTTTTTAATTTATTAGATATCAGTTGAAACCCAAAAGATTAGACTATTCGCAAAATGTGGGGTCAAGCTTGTAAGCTCGTCTAAGCATCGCAGGCCAAGCTTTTTGACCACCTGTTTCGCCGCTATGCACTATTTCTGCCTGCGCATAGATACCATCAACAACAGGTTGTGGAATTTCAATAACTGATTGACTACTTTGCATCAACTGCATTTGAATTTCGCAGGCTCTCTGCAAGTCGTAAAAACGCATAAAAGCATCACCTACAGTTGCACCTAACGTTAACCCTCCATGATTGTGCAATAACATATGATTAGTCTGTCCAAGATCAAGCTGTAAACGAACTTTTTCATTCTCATCCACAGCTAACCCTTCGTAGCCGTGATAGCTTAATGACGATAACGAAAACATCGCATATTGACTCCAAGGTTTTAATCCACCTCGTACCGTTGCCACACTAATTGTCTCTTTAGTGTGTAAATGAATGACACAATTTGCATCATGACGCACTTCGTGAATGGCACTATGGATAGTAAAACCAGCAGGATTAATTTCATAAGGAGATCCGTCTAACACATCACCTTGTAAGTCGACTTTGACTAAATTAGAAGCGGTGACCTCCTCAAAAGTTAAGCCAAAAGCATTGACCAAGTAGTGTTCTGTGTCAGGAACTCTTGCCGACAAATGCGTATAGATCAGGTCACCCCAGCCATGTTCTGCCACCAGTCTGTAACATGCAGCCAGATCCACTCGTATTTGCCACTCTTGCTGCGAAACTTTATCTTTCAGACTAAATTTTTCAAGTTGAAACACTTTGTCTCCTATTTATTTGATTACCTAAATTAAAACGCATCGCAGCTAACTACTATTATTTAAATATTACCTTAGCCAGCTGTCACAATTAAAATAAAATATAAGATCTATGGTTATTTCATATGCCTTAAGACTCACTATAAAGCTTAAGTTTCCACCCTAAAACATGACTTTTTAAAATCTATTCAGAGATAACTTACACAAGACAACATATCCCTAACCACAGAGAATATCGGACATCGCATGTCGGATGTCGCATGTCGGAACCTAGTCAACGAGTACCGGACACCAAAACATGATACTTTCTATTGTTTAAATTTTTTTTAAGTTATAAATCAAAAACAATCCATTCAAAATAAGAAAAGACTAAAGTAAACTTGGCTGAGTTTGTAGCCAATTTTCTTTGGCATATTTTGTATTGCCACAGGTAATATGTAAGGTAAATGCATGACGCGACTTATCAGATAAGTTTGGTGCACTAAAATGAGGTAGAAGTCCATTAAACACGACTAGAGTACCTTTTTTAACGACTAAAGGTTTGGCATCATCATCATCGGGCCATGGCATATCATTTAATGTTTTTAACTCTGTACTGTCATCGGTATAACGCAAAAATTGTTCTCTTAGCGGATTATCTTGCGCAACAGATGTCCCGCCGGATTGCACCTGCAAACAACCATTTTGCATCGTGGCATCTTCGACTGCCAACCAAAAAGTCACCACTGAAAGAGGTGTTGAAAAAAAGTAACTCGCATCTTGATGCCAACGAATAACACCACCAATTTTAGGCTGCTTAAAAATATACATAGATTGATGGATTTGTGGCCTTTGCAATCCCAAATCTAAAGCAATATTTTTTATTTTTTCACAATGACTAAATGTTTTAAATTCCGGTACCAGCTGGTGCAAAGCATGACCAATTTTATTAATACTAAGTGACTTATCTTGCTTAAGTTCACCTTTGTCATCAAACGCATCTTCTTCAAAAAAACACCGGACTTTATCGCCTGAAGATAAAAAATAATTATCACGAGTTTTACTATGGTCTTCGGTAGAAAATACTGCTCGAGTAGAGTTGGGATCAAAATCAGCAACGATCTCACTTGCAGAATTTTTCAGCAAATCCATCTGCTCGTCAGAAAAACACTGCTCAAGCACTAAATATCCATTTGTTTGGTAAGATTTTGTTTGTTCTGTTGTAAGCATTTAAGTGTCTCAGACTTCTTAGAAAAAGGGTGTTAATAAGGCCAGCAAGATGGCTTATATAGCTTCAAATTTCAAGTAACTTTGTAGTTAGCTTTTTGTGAAAATTTTACACAACTTCGATTAAAACGAACCAATTAGACACAGATTACTCTATCGAAGGAGACAATATCTAACTTACAAAAAACTACTGATTAGCTATACGTAAGCATAATGATGTAAACACCGACTTCAGTGCCAAACAAGGCCTGTGGGAATGGTCTTACCCAGAGTAGAGAATTTCACTAAAAGTTTGTGCTTTTAACTAGAACTTTGCAGATTATTTGTTGCTTAGCTTTTAAAAAACCAATAATAACCATATTTATCAGTTAGTTAAATATATGGCATATGTTCTGCTTAAAGCACTAACAAAATCAGCTCATCTAATTCATCACGTACTAAGGGCTTACTCTTATACACAT
>OOGD01000152.1_pt1 | contig 16037 bp, 9 predicted proteins | sample 1670381 | NCBI WGS metagenome assembly OOGD01 (sample SAMEA98146918, study PRJEB22522) | marine metagenome | biome: marine biome; feature: marine water body; material: sea ice | place: Arctic Ocean | collected 14-Sep-2015 | depth 1.3 m | reverse complement strand
TGTCAGAGACGTCCAGTATATCTTGTATTAACCTACCCTATGTCAAAAGTGACTTAGGGACAATTGGTAAGCCAATTGATTGCGTAACGATGAAACTTTCTAAAGAAGGTGAAATTTTAATTAAAGGTGATGCCATATTCAGCGAATATTATCGAGATACTGAAACCACCTTAGAATCGTTTACCGATGGTTGGTTTCACACGGGTGATTGTGGTGAAATTACTGCCTCTGGTGCATTTAAAATTGTTGGCCGAATAAAAGATAAATTTAAAACTAGCAAAGGAAAATATGTCACGCCCGTCCCTATTGAAAGTCTTCTAAGCGCCAATACTGATATAGATCAAGTTTGTGTGATGGGATCAGGTTTAAAGCAACCTATAGCAATTGTGGTGTTAAATAATTCAATTTCAAAAGAAAATACTGAGGCCGTTGAAAAATTAAAAAACATATTAATAGACGTAAATAATGAATTGGAAAGACACCAAAAATTAGATTACATACTCGTCTGTTCTGACGTATGGGATATAGATAACGGGCTACTAACACCCACGTTAAAAATTAAACGAAACGCTATTGAACAAAAGTATATGCAATTAATAAATGGTGAGTTACTCGGTGATATTATTTGGGAATCCGATATAGCTAGCATATAAAATGTGAGCTAATTCTGTTGATGGTAAACACATTTATAATAATCAAAATTCGACAAACGAATTGAGTTTAAAGCAGACATTAGGTTTGGCTGAAAAGTAGCTTCCGATTTGTCTACGATTAAGACATAGCCAAAGTATTATTATATATTGATAAGCAGCTAATAAAAAAGCCCAAACATTACTGTTCGGGCTTCGTTTAAATGAAGAGCTGATGTAATAAAACTGACATCATGCCGCCCATTGAGCTGTAGGCTATTGATATTAAATGGATAATAAAAAAATTTAAAACGGCACCCCACTTTTGACCCCTTCAATGATGCAACTCTGTGCACCCTTTTAATAAATTCCATCAGTTAGTGTAAATGAGGGACAAAGGATGACTAATTAGCTTAAATCGACATTTTTGAATTAAAAATCCAATGACAAGATTACGGCAAAAGGAGACGTACGCCGTTCAAAATTGTACGGGAAGAATTTGTCAGATATAGTCGAAGCGGTGGCTCGATATAACTAGTTTTGACACTCTGGTTTGCCACCTTTACGGACGGTCACGAGATTTGATTTTTTACAAAGTCAGGCATCAAAGTGTTCATTGGAACAACAATGAAGTCAAAAAGCTAAAAGATCTAAAAGGAGAGCACTGGTTACAATGAAAAGGAGCGGTGTTTAGGGCGCTTGTTTTAAATTTTGTTAAAACAGCTGATTAAAAGACGAAAAAGCGCAAATTTTCAATCCCTCAAGGACATTAAAGAGAGGTAAATATCGAAAACATGAGGCAACATTTATCGTTATTTATGAAAAATGAAACTTTATTTTATTTATACTCATGGCAAATGCCATTCCTTTTACTTGTTAACACCTTAGGAATTAGAAAAGTAATTATCAGAACATCCCATATCTTAAGCGATTTGAAATAGTGGGGCTGATTAAATTTTGTTTTGTATATATGCTTCTATTCATATTATTTAGACATATAAAACGCCTGAAAACCATCAGTTAACAAGCGTTATATTAGTATATTTCAGGTTGTCCTAGAACGAATAACCTACACTAAAAGTGACTGTTCTAGGTAAAATAAATCTCCCATTCGGTGCTGTTGGATTACGAGGATCTCCTTCAGTTAAAGCATCTTCATCTGTTATGTTTTGTATCGCCAAATTCATATTTAAACCACTGTCATTAGCAACAGTTAACCCTATATCTAGACTTTCGTAACCATCTAACACTACTGTGTTACCGGGATCAGCGAATCTGTCATCAACTATAGATAATGTGCCATATAATGTTGAGTAGAAATGTTCCATTTCAAAGTCATAGCTAGGTGTGACTCGTAACTGGAAACTGGGTTGACGCTGTGCTTCATTACCAATGATTGTCGCATCTGCAGACTCAACCACTTCTGAATCTTGAATGGTTGCATTGAGTGAGACTGCGAACCCGTTATCAGCGAAATAGGCTGCATCTAATTCAATACCCATCGCTTCTGTTGCGAATAAATTAGATGCGCCACCAGGTATGGGTGTTTGAGAGCTTTCTACTTCATTGTAAAAACCTGTTGCATAAACGTTGTAATTTGAAGTGGCGAGTTTGTAACCTAACTCAAATTGAACTACATCAGAGATGAGGTCGTTGCCGTTTGAATAACTGCCGAAATTATCACGAAAATCATCAAAGTAAGGCATTTTACTACCTTCACTATAGCGAGTGAACACACCTGAATCTTTTTCAAACTGCCAGTTCACACCAAGGGTATAGGCAACATCAGATTCATTATATTGAACCGCCTTGGTTATTACTCCGTCCAAACCTTCATCTACACTGTATTCAATTTCATGACTTTCGTTTCTTATACCGATATCAGCACTCAGGTCATCACTAAATTGATAGTCTAGAGCAGCATAAATCGCTGTGGTGTTACCATCACCGGTACTGTTGATATCGTAGTTCCAGCCGCAACCAGCAACACTGACATTACATGCAATACCTGTTAAGGCCTCACCGCCACTTTGCACCACGTGATAGGCGTGATTACCCAATGCCCACCAGTCATTTGCAGAATAACTAGAACTGAAGAGCCCAACAGAAGCTTTGATGGTATCGGTGGTCTTAGTGAAGGCCAAATCATTAGTGAAAGACTCGATGTCTTTACGCACAATCCAACGCCCAAGCTGTTGAACAACAGTATTACCATCATAGGTATTACCTGTGACAGAACCAGTAGCTGAACCACCACTATCAGCAACTGTTGAAAGCGCTACTGGGTCGCCATTTGTCACTAAACCTAAGGTATCAGCTTCACCTTTTGTAAAAGAGAAACGGTCAACAAACGACCAGCCGCCACCTAAGTCTAAGTTAATGCTTCCACCAGAAACTGAACCATCCCAGCCACGGCCTTCGCCAAAATCAAAGCTTTCTCTTGTGGTGTCGGTATCTGGTCCGTAGTTGATGGTTGCTTGTCTGTTTAATGTACCCAAATGTACAAAGCTGTTATCCACGCCATCTATTAGAGGAGAAGGTGTGTACCAAACACCATGATCATCGGTAATACGGGTGTAAAGGTTAATTTTACCGTTGTCTAATTCTTTGGTTAAATTGATAGTAAATTGATTACCTTTCTCAGAGGTGAAACCAGCGTCTCTTACACCAGAGCTTTGTTGTACGTAACCACCAATCATGTAATAAAAGTCTTCAGCTAGCGCACCACTTAATACGGCATCAATGCGTTGTAACCCATAGTCTGAAGTGGTGTATTTAAATGTTCCTTCGGTGACTTCGCTACCTTCTTTAAGCAGAAAATTAGTGGTTAATCCAGGTTGCCCATTTGATAAAACTGAAGCCGGTCCACCACGTAATGCATCCATAAACGCGATAGTTTCGTCGACGCGAAATAATGTTGAGTTTTCAAGAAAAGAGACTGAAGGAGGTGTGTATATGCCAACACCTTGAAGTTGCACGGTTAAAAATGGTGCGTCACCGCCAGTAGGAAAGCCACGTACAAATACGTTGGCGCCTGATACACCGCCAGAGCTTTCAGCCCAAACACCGGGTATGGCTCTAAATAGTTCGGCCGTGCTTTTAGGTGCTAATTTTAGAATATCTTCAGCGCTTAAAGCTGTTGATGCGTAGCTCGCGTCTACCTTTCTAATCGCAGTACCACTTGCGGTACCCGTTACGATGATTTGCTCAATAAAGTCTGTTTTAGCAATTTCGTTTGGTGCTTCTTCTTGAGCCATAACTGGGTTTGCCATGATAAGCGCAATACTGATTGGAAGTAATTTTTTATGGAATGTTTTAGTTTTCATTTTTGTTACCTAACATGTGTGAATGTGTGCCTGATGTAAACCATATGTAAAAATGCAATCGATTGCAATTATTTTATGCAATCGATTGAAATTATTTTCAATTAACACAAATATGCTAAAGTAGAGCAATGTTTGGTGAGTAACCACAAATACCTTTTAACTGACTTATTGAGTATGAATACACCTTGAAAACAGATAAAAAACTAACACTCGCTGATATTGCCAAGTTGGCAGGTGTCTCTACATCCACGGCATCAAGGGCTTTGAACGACAATCCCGTTATTAAAAAAGCCACCAGAGACAAGATAAAGGCCTTAGCAAGTCAGTATAATTTTAGCATTAATGCTGCTGCTAGCCGTTTGCGTACACAAAAAACCAACGTAATTGCGGTGATCTTGAATTTGATTGACCATACCGAACAAAGCATCAGCGACCCTTTTTTACTCAAAGTAGTGGGTGAACTTAATCAGGCACTTAACAATAAGGGCTACGAATTGTTACTGTCGAATTCCTTTATGGCGTCTGATGATTGGGCTAATTATTTTCTGACCAGCAGCCGAGCGGATGGCATCATTGTTGTTGGCCAAGGTAAAAGTGATGAGAAAATTGATGCGGTGGCCCGCACTGGTTTACCTATGGTGGTTTGGGGCGATCCTACATCAGGTGTTGATTATACGGTAGTAGGCAGTGATAACAAGTTAGGGGGTTATATTGCGACCAAACATTTAATAGACAATGGATGTAAAAAAATCTTGTTTTTAGGAGATCCAGAACATTTAGAATTGGCTGAACGCTATAAAGGGTATCGTCAGGCTTTGTCTGAAGCAGGCGGCATACTTGAAGACCGATTAACGTTATCTATTGATATTACTAGCACCGCGGCCTATGAAAAAATCAGTGAAACAATTTTACACCATGGTTTATTTTTTGATGGCATCGTCACCTCTAGCGATATGGTCGCTTTAGGCGCGCTTAAGGCTTTAAAAGAGCGCTATATAGGCATTCCTAACGAGGTCTCTATCGTTGGGTTTGATGATATCGCGATGGCTGAGTTTTTTCATCCTTCTCTAACTACTATCAGGCAAAACGTAAAAGAAGCGGCAGAAGTGATGGTTAATCAGTTGGTGCGTCAATTTGAAGGCAAACCCACTCAATCTACCGTGATTGATATTGAGTTAATCCCTCGCAACTCTACTAGGCACTAAATATTAAATTTAGTAAGTTATAAAATGCAATCGATTGCATATATTCGATGTTGCATATAGACTAACGTCATTAAGTGCTTATGAGTAGAGTGTATATGTCCAGATTGCTTGTTATTGGTGCGATTGCAGCCTGTTATTTTATGTTCGCCATTATGTTGAATAGTGTCGGTACCGTTATTTTACAATCCATAAACAGCTTTGGTATCAGCAAACCAGATGCCAGCACGCTCGAAGGTTTTAAAGATTTATCTATCGCCCTAGTATCTTTCTTGGTTGCCTCTTTTATTCCAAGAATGGGCTACAAGGTTGCGATGTTAATAGGATTATTATTGGCGGCAGTCGCCTGTTTGGTCACACCTATTTGGGGTGACTTTATTGCAATAAAAGTGTTGTTCGCCTGCATTGGCACTTCGTTTGCGTTGGTTAAAGTGTCTGTTTATTCTCTTGTCGGTCAGCTAACCCATGACACGCGCTCCCATTCCTCTTTGCTTAACACCATTGAAGGTATTTTTATGCTGGGCGTGTTGTCTGGATATTGGATTTTCAGCGCTTATATTAACCCAGATGCACCCACTTCACTTGATTGGCTCAACGTATATTATTTATTAGCGGCCGTGCTGTTTATCACCGCCTGTATTGTTTTCTTCTCACCGATCCAGAAAACTCCAGTTGAACAACAGCCTAATGGGATGATCCAAGAATTTGTTGAGATGCTGAAATTGGCATATAAGCCACTAGTTTTGGTGTTTGTGTTATCTGTTTTTCTGTATGTATTAATCGAACAAGGAATTGGCACTTGGTTACCGACTTTTAATAGTGAGGTATTACATCTACCCGTTGATGTAAGTGTGCAAATAACCAGTATTTTCGCAGCTATGATAGCTATCGGTAGATTGATGGCTGGGCAGATATTGAAATACGTAAATTGGTATTTGTTCTTGAATGTCTGTATCGCCATGATGGCAATTTTAATGATATTAAGCCTACCTCTTGCTGATGACATTAACCCCAGTGTTACCACTGGTATTTTTACAGCACCCATCGCGGCTTATCTTTTACCCTTGGCTGGGCTGATGATGGCACCCATTTATCCGATTATTAACTCTGTGATGTTGAGTTCTTTAGAGAAGGCTAAGCATGCACAAATGACCGGGCTGATAGTGGTGTTTTCTGCATTGGGCGGCACAACAGGCTCCATTATTACCGGTCTGGTTTTTGATACTTTTGGTGGCAAGAACGCCTTCTACTTATCACTGTTTCCCATGGCACTGCTTGCGATGACTTTGTTTTTCTTCCGCAATTCGACAAATAAGTTGTCTTCCACCACCACGGGGAATGGAAACTAATGACCATGTCAGATACAAATAGTGGCAAACAAAATCTAAAGCAAAGCTTAGACTTCTTCGACAGCCGTTTATTTCACGATGTGCAACTAGCCAGAATATTTGCAGATAGCAAAACATTTGCAGACGCCTATCCTAAATTATCATTGCCTGAAATATACGCTGTTTATGAAAAAGCACAGGCAACTGAAGCGTTTGATCTGACAACTTTTATTCATCAGCACTTCGTTATTCCTGACACGATATTACTTACCAACGATACCGATAAAGCTTCGGTAAAAAGTTATATTGAATCCCTTTGGCCAAAGCTTGAAAAACAGCCTAATAATATAGCCTTATGCTCTTTATTACCGCTTTCTCATCCTTATGTTGTGCCCGGGGGCAGGTTTCGTGAAATCTATTACTGGGACAGTTACTTTACCTCTTTGGGTTTAAATGAGTCGGGACGGCAAGATATTATTCAGTCAATGATCTTAAATTTTATTGATTTACAGGACACTTTGGGTTGTATACCCAATGGCAATCGCAGCTATTTCAACAGCCGTTCTCAGCCTCCTGTATTAGGATTGATGGTTGAAATATCACTACAAAATTTTGAGAAGAATCAGACTGAAGCTAGAAACCAATTTCTAAAACATTGCGTTCAAGGATTAGACAAAGAATACCAATTTTGGATGCATGGTAAAGAAAGGTTAAATGCCGATACAACCGCAATCAAACGTGTCGTAAAAATGCCAAACGGCGTGTGTTTAAATCGTTACTGGGACGACAGTACACAGCCTAGGCCTGAATCATATCGAGAAGATATCGAGGCCGCAGAAAATATTACTGCTGCTAACAGAGCTGATTTTTACCGGAACATCCGCGCGGCCTGCGAATCAGGTTGGGATTTTAGTTCAAGATGGTTAGCTGACCAAGATGACTTATCTACAATTCAAACAACACACATTGTGCCTATTGATCTTAACTGTTTGTTGTACAAATTAGAGATGTTACTGAGTCAATTTTATGCTGAGTTATTTGAAACGGATCTCAGTGTGAAATTTGCCGAATATGCGCAAATTCGAAGTGATGCGATCAACCAATATTTGTGGGATGAACAAAGTTGTTTTTATTATGATTTTGATTTTATCCAAGGTAAAAAAACGCCAATTCAATCGTTAGCTGCCTGCTTACCTCTCTTTAGCCAAATTGCATCAAAACAACAAGCAAAACACATTGCACTCAAACTCAAAAATTCGTTCCTATTGGAAGGTGGTCTTGTGACGACACTGAATGACAGTGCGCAACAGTGGGATGCTCCAAATGGATGGGCACCCCTGCAATGGTTCGCGGTAGTGGGGTTAATGAATTATGGGTTTGACAAGCTATCGCTGAAAATAATGAATCGCTGGATGGCGACAGTGGAGCAACAATTTATTACCGATAACAACATGATGGAAAAATATAATGTGCAACATAGTCAGCATGTTGCCAAGGGTGGAGAGTACGAAGTACAACATGGCTTTGGTTGGACAAATGGAGTCGCATTGGCGTTCTATAAACTGTTAGAAGCTCATAATTCGTAGACGACTATAGAGCGCACTTGTCATGTTTTTTCTGAGTGAATTTGAGTATCAAATCTAGTTTTTTTATAAATGCATCAACCGTAATGCCGCCAACGACACCGAGATATATTTATGGCAAGTATGATGAATAAAATTCTGGAAACGTAGATTTTAAATATACACCTATAATGAAAGTCTGCCAGGCTCTGCTATCAATTTATCATTAATATTCTAGTAAAACGCGCGTTGAGATACGGCGAAATACGTAAAATTTTTGAGCTTGCCGAGGTATTTTTCAATAGCCATAAGATGCCAGTGAACAATCCAAGTTAGGTAGATTCGGTATTTATTAGAGGGATCCCTACAGCGTTTAATTTAAACAAAAATACTGAAGGACAAGGAATATTAAGTTGTTATAAAAAATCTTGATTCTGTAGTATTAACGTCGAATATGTTGAGATTAAATCGTCATTTTTCATAAAATAACAATACAGGTAGTCTGACACAGAGGGTAATGCTCAACGCCTCGAATGCCCGCTAACTCGCACAGTAAACCAGTAAGAGTCCTAAAAATCAGCGACCGTTTCTTGAGCGCTCGGACTTGTCATACAATCAACTTTGATGATGGGCGTCTAACTGCCCATTCCCGTCATTCTGCATAAAGAATCAGCTTAAAACGAAACTCCATTTTATACTCTACAATATTCTATAATCACGGTGTTGTTAGACCAAATAATTAGCAAAGAAAGAACCAATAAAAAAGCCCGCAGACTATAAATCTGCGAGCTTTGAAACCTTCACATTGAAACCTTCACATTGAAACCTGATGCTATGCAATTACATCATGCCGCCCATCGGGCTATAAAGCATTGTAAGTATTATGAAAATAATAAACCTTGAAAATGGTACCCACTTTATACCCCTTGAATCATGCAACCCTATGCAATGCATACAGATGATTTTATAGTTCGATTAATAGAGAAAGTGATACTAAGGATATTTTATTTAAAGTATGTATGTTCAAGCTAATCTGTATTTTGTGCTCTAGCAATACGAATAAGCGCTCTGATGGTTTTTTTGAATGGTTTAAAACATATTAATACTTATGCTTATTTTGATAAACCTGTTTTCAATCGCAAGCTAATGCTTAGAACTTGATGAAGAGATGATAATTGTTAACATATAAGGAATAAACACTAGTTAACTGGGGGTATAGTTAACTAAAAGGAAACACTAATTTCGTAAACTCCTTGGAGATGGTATGGGACAGCTTGAAGATATGCATATTTTTCTGCGTGTTGTTGAAACGGGCGGCATTACCAAAGCTGCAGAGCAAATGAATATTGCTAAATCAGCGGTGAGCAAACGTTTAGCCTCACTAGAACACAAACTTGGTATCAAGTTAATAAATCGCACCACCCGTATGGCTAGTATTACCGAAGCTGGCCAACATTATTATCAACGCAGTAAATTAATTTTTGATGACGTTGAAGAGTTAAATAGCCAAACTTATAATAGAACAAGAGCATTACAAGGAACGCTAAATATTGCCGTACCTTTATCATTCGGGCTTAGTCACTTGGCTCCGGCACTTGATCTTTTTTTTAAAGAGCATGCTGATTTAAAATTGAAGATTAATTTTTCTGATCAAAGAATAGATATTATTGAGCAGGGAGTAGACTTGGCATTTCGTATTGGTCAATTAGATAATTCTTCCATGCAGGCTAGAAAAATAGCCCCTATTAAACATGTGTTATGTGCTAGCCCCGAATATTTAAAATTACATGGCGAGCCAAAGAGCCCTGATGATCTCAAGCGACATAAAATACTTAAATATGGCAGCCCCGATCAAAATGGCCTTAAATTCTTAACTCAGGACGGTAAAGAACAAGTTGTGTATCTTGAGCCACATTTTATCGCTAATAATGGAGACTTTCTTAAATCTTTAGCTGAATCCAATCACGGGATCAGCTACTTACCCACCTTTATCGTCTGGCAGTCGCTGGCAACGCAAACTTTAGTCCCTGTGTTAAAACAGTATCAACTGCAAACCATGCATGCTTATGCCGTTTACCCACCCAATAGGCATTTACCGCTTAAAGTACGTAGTTTGATCGATTTCCTAATTGAACAATTTGGTGACAAGCCTTATTGGGATCAGCCTTAATCACAAATATGTTTATCGCCGCACCAAAACATTATTCTCCAAATGGAAACAATGATTTCTTTTATCTTATGTTTATCCATTTTTAGTTTACTAATAAGATTACCTCATCAACCCAGCAAGTCGTTTTAACCAATACCTAAAACGGCCGTAATAAAAATTTTAGTAAACTACATTTGGAGATTTATCATGAATACATTACAAATTTTTGCAGCACCAACAGGTCGTTTTTTCTTAGCCATCATGTTTTTTATGTCGGGACTAACAAAGATATCACAGTATGCAGGCACTCAAGGTTACATGGAGGCAATGGGCGTTCCAGGCTTTTTATTACCGCTGGTTATTTTAACTGAGGCGTTTGGTGGCTTAGCGATTATTTTAGGTTGGAAAACAAAATATGTCGCCCTTGCATTAGCTGGTTTCACTGTGTTGTCTGCAATACTTTTTCATGCCGATTTTAGCAATCAAGCAGAGATGACTAACTTTATGAAAAATATCGCCATTGCAGGTGGTTTCTTAACGTTATTTGTTCATGGTGCAGGTGCTTATTCACTTGATAATCGTGCTAACAAAAAACCTGTTTAATTGATGATCTACGAAGGGTGATAATTTCTATTGCCCTTGATATAGCTAATTTTATATTCGAAGAATTTTAGGAGTAGACAATGGGACTTTTAGTTGAAGGCAAGTGGCAAAATGAATGGTACGACACAAAATCAACCGGTGGCCGCTTTGAGCGTAAAGCTCCCAGTTTTCGTAACTGGATAACAAAAGATGGCAGTGCTGGCCCTTCAGGTATTAGCGGTTTTAAAGCTGAGCCCAGCCGCTACCATCTATATGTATCATTAGCCTGCCCTTGGGCACATCGCACCATTATCTATCGCAAACTTAAAGGCTTAGAAGGCATGATTTCAATGTCGGTAGTGAATGCTTTTATGGGCGACGAAGGTTGGACATTCGAACCCGGTGAAGGCGTAGTACCCGATCCGATTCATAATACCTTATACGTCCATGAAATTTATACGGCCGCTCAAGCTGATTATACTGGTCGAGTGACGGTCCCCATTTTATGGGATAAGAAAACCAATACTATTGTCAGTAATGAGTCTCCTGAAATTATTCGTATGTTTAATTCAGCATTTGATGAAGTGGGCGCATTACCCGGTGATTTTTCACCGCCAGAATTATTAGCTGAAATCGACGAATTAAATGAATTCATTTATCCAACCATTAACAACGGTGTTTATCGCGCTGGCTTTGCTACCACTCAAGAAGCGTATAACGAAGCGGTAGTTGAGGTCTTTGATGCCCTTGATACCTTAGAAACACGCTTAGAAAAGCGTCGTTACTTAACGGGCAATACTATTACCGAAGCCGATTGGCGACTTTTTACTACTTTAGTGCGTTTTGATGCAGTTTATGTGGGTCATTTTAAATGCAATTTACGCCGTATTGCTGATTACCCAAATATTTGGAGTTATGTACGAGATTTATATCAAGTACCAGGCATTGCTGAGACTGTGGCAATGGATTATATCAAAGCACATTATTATGGTAGTCACGAAACCATTAATCCAACACGCATTATACCTACGGGGCCTTATATTGATTTTGACTCAGCCCATAACCGTGAACGGTTAAGCTAGGTTAGGCTAAGTTTTAATTGGCTAAAAAGGAAAAGATAATGGGAAAATTAATTAATGGTAACTGGCTTAATGATGAACAGGTACTCTCATTTGAGCAGCAGCAATATAAAGAAGCCAATGGTCGATTTCAACGAGGCACTGCACAATTTCGAAACTGGATCACCGCTGATGGCAGTGCCGGAGTTTCAGGAGAAAGCGGTTTCAAGGCAGAGGCGGATCGTTATCACCTTTTTGCTGCACTTAACTGTCCGTGGGCGCATCGCACTTTAATTTATCGAAGTGTTAAGCAACTTGAAAACGTTATTTCGCTCTCACTGGTTAAGCCCTTACGCACCGAAAATGGTTGGGTATTTACTGGTGATGATACAAGTGCTGATACTCGCTTTACAGATACCCTGCTGGGATTATCTGCCCTACATGAATTGTACGTAAAAGCTGTCCCTGATTATAGTGGTCGCGTGACCGTACCGGTACTTTGGGATAAACAGCAGAATAAGATTGTTAGTACGGAATCATCGGAAATCATTCGCATGTTTAATCGTGCTTTTAATGACATTACTGGTGACGCTCAGAACTTTTATCCAGACGCATTAGCCCAGGAAATTGATGAGCTTAATGACTACATTTATCAAAATATTAATAATGGGGTTTATCAAACGGGTTTTGCCAGAACACAAGGCGCTTATGATGAGTCTGTTGTCAAAGTATTTACAGCCCTTGATAAACTTGAGCAGCGTTTATCGAATAACAAATACCTTTTAGGTAACAATATTACCGAAGCTGATTGGCGTTTATTACCCACACTGGTACGTTTTGATGTTGGGTATTTCACTGCGTTCAAATGTAATTTGCGAGCGTTAAGGGATTACCCTCATTTATCTCGATACCTTCAGGATGTTGTTAACTTACCCAATGTTGGCAAAACCATTGAGCTTGATGTGTATCGTAAAGGCTATAACTCGGTCAGCCCGTTACGCAATCCACACGGTATTGTGCCCATTGGATTAGAGTCCGCTTTTTCTTATTAAAATGGTTAGGGGCATAGTAAAGGTCAATAATAAATACGTTATTAATGCTTAGAGTTAACTATGAATATGCTTAAACCGGATAAACAAGATAGCTTTGTCACTGAGACACGTGGCTTGTGTGGCTATTAATACTTGGGCATGCAATGGCAGCGCAATATCATCATTTTGTTAAAAAAGCCCGAACGTTAAAGAAAAAAACCTTTGATAAGTAAACTTAGAATTGACTAGATATAAACCACAACTAGCAAAAGGAAGCAACAATGACTAACCCTATAATCGCAGCGATAGCACCCAAAAAAGTGAGTCTTAATCAGGGGGAAGAATATTACTTTTGTAGCTGTGGCCGTTCGAATAACCAGCCTTTTTGCGACGGTTCTCATGCGGGGACTGACTTTAAACCCAAAGCCTTTACTGCCCAAGAAAGCGGTGATGCTTATTTATGCCAATGCAAGCATACGGCCAATAGCCCTTTTTGTGATGGCAGCCATAAACAATTTGATAAAGAGCAGGTTGGCAAAGAAGGACCTGGCGTGCAAATTCAAGTGGTTAATGTCAGTAACATTCCGACTGCTAGCGCAACCAAGGAAGAGCCCACTGTTGAATTAATTCATCAACTGGCTCGAGAAGGATTATCTAAGATGGGACATCATGGTCCCATGACATCGATGGGGGTGCCACGTTATCAATTACCACACTGGGATGACCTACAGATAATGGTGGCACAAATGGCCAACAAACCATTGATGGAACATGTCGCCGTTAACACCGAACTAGTGATTGGCCCTAAGGCCAAAAAACCACTTAAACTTAGTATACCGCTATTTGTCTCAGATATGAGTTTTGGGGCGCTTTCTGAAGAAGCCAAAATTGCTCTGGCAACGGGGGCGGAACTCGCAGGAACAGGTATTTGCTCGGGAGAAGGTGGCATGTTGCCTGAAGAGCAGGCAGCGAACTCAAAATATTTTTACGAGCTGGCAAGTGCGGGATTTGGCTATGATGAGTCTACACTCAAAAATGTTCAGGCATTTCATTTTAAAGGAGGACAAGGTGCAAAAACGGGAACAGGTGGCCATTTACCCGGTAACAAAAATACAGGTAGAATTGCCGAAGTTCGCGGTATTGAGGAAGGTACCCCCGCCATTTCTCCACCAACGTTTAAAGATTTACACACGGCAGCAGACTTTAAAAAGTTTGCCGATCGTGTGCGTGAAGTCACCGGCGGTATTCCCATTGGATTTAAACTCAGTGCCAATCATATCGAAGAGGATATTCAATTCGCATTAGATGCCAGTGCTGATTACATTATTTTGGATGGCCGAGGTGGCGGTACAGGTGCTGCACCTGAAATGTTTAGGGATCACATTAGTGTGCCAACAATCCCAGCCCTTGCTCGCGCTAGAAAGTATTTAGACGAACAAGACGCGAGTGGACGAGTCACGCTAATTATTACTGGTGGTTTAAGAGTTCCTATCGACTTTGTTAAAGCCTTAGCCTTAGGTGCAGATGGTGTCGCCGTATCAAACAGTGCTATGCAGGCTATAGGCTGTGTAGCCGCAAGAATGTGTAATACCAATAATTGTCCTGCGGGTATTGCTACGCAGAAAAAAGATTTGCGCCAGCGCTTAAATGTTGAAAAATCCGCAGTTCAGCTGAAAAACTTCTTCGAAGCCTCCTCTGAATTAATGTCAGTCATGGCAAGAGCATGTGGTCACGATTCTTTTGAAAAGTTCAATAGACATGACTTAGCTACTTGGCACAGGGAAATGGCACTACTTGCTGGCGTAAAGTATTCAGGGATGGGTAGTTAAAGATGAACTAGTCACGGTGGAATTAAACAAATCATTAGCAATGAAAAAATCATCAAAAAAGCCCGCAGATTATAAAACCTGCGGGCTTTAAAAGTGTCACATTACAAGCTTATGCAATGTTATGCACGGCTATGTAATTACATCATGCCGCCCATACCACCCATACCGCCGCCCATATCAGGCATAGCAGGTGCTGCGTCTTGTGGTGCATCAGTAATCATGCATTCAGTGGTAATCATCAAGCTTGCGATTGATGCAGCGAACTGTAGTGCTGAACGAACAACTTTAGTTGGATCCAAAATACCCATTTCGATCATATCGCCGTAGGTATCGTTCGCTGCGTTAAAGCCGAAGTTACCTTCGCCATTTTTAACAGCATTGGTCACAACTGATGCTTCTGCTCCGGCGTTAGCCGCTATTTGACGCATTGGTGCTTCCATTGCACGTAACAATAATTTGATACCGTGTGTTTGGTCTTCGTTGTCGCCTTTAAGAGTACCAACAATAGTTGCGGCACGCACTAGAGCGACACCACCGCCAGGTACTACACCTTCTTCAACCGCTGCGCGAGTAGCATGAAGAGCATCTTCAACACGAGCTTTTTTCTCTTTCATTTCGACTTCAGTGGCTGCGCCAACTTTAATTACTGCAACACCGCCGGCTAATTTAGCAAGACGTTCTTGAAGTTTTTCTTTGTCGTAGTCTGAAGTAGATTCTTCGATTTGTGAGCGTATTTGTGAAATACGTCCTTTAATCGCTGTTTCTTCACCGGCACCATCAACAATAATAGTATTGTCTTTATTTACTACTACACGTTTTGCTGTACCAAGATCTTCTAATGTTACTTTTTCAAGTTCAAGACCAATTTCTTCAGAAATTACAGTACCACCAGTTAAGGTCGCAATGTCTTGTAACATGGCTTTACGACGGTCACCAAATCCAGGTGCTTTAACCGCTGCAACTTTCACAATGCCACGCATGTTGTTAACAACAAGTGTTGCTAGTGCTTCGCCTTCAACGTCTTCTGCGATAAGTAAAAGAGGCTTAGATGCTTTTGCTACAGCTTCGAGAGTAGGCAACATTTCACGAATGTTGGTAACTTTTTTGTCAACCAATAAAATGAATGGGTTATCTAGTTCAACTGTACCATTTTCTTGATTGTTCATGAAATATGGAGATAGGTAACCGCGGTCGAACTGCATACCTTCAACTACTTCAAGCTCGTTTTGAAGTGCTTGGCCTTCTTCAACAGTGATTACACCTTCTTTACCTACTTTTTCCATTGCTTCAGCGATTAGCTCGCCTACTTCAAGATCAGAGTTGGCAGAAATAGTGCCTACC
>OOGD01000151.1_pt1 | contig 16045 bp, 8 predicted proteins | sample 1670381 | NCBI WGS metagenome assembly OOGD01 (sample SAMEA98146918, study PRJEB22522) | marine metagenome | biome: marine biome; feature: marine water body; material: sea ice | place: Arctic Ocean | collected 14-Sep-2015 | depth 1.3 m | reverse complement strand
ATATTGTGGCTAATTGGTCGCAATACAAAACGACTATGCCATATGACGTGCAAGGCGATGTCACCGATGTAGCCCAACAACAGCTGACGATAGGTAGCACAAATTCAGTTTCAATTAGTGAATTATCAAGTATCTCTAATGAAAATAATATACCTACAGCAAAACAATTGGCCAAATCACTAAATCTTGAATCTCATGTCGAAGGTGGCTATTTTCGCCAAACCTTCAAGGCTGACCATAGGCCAAATATCGACACCGAAAACGGTGATAGAGTAACCATGACAAGCATTTATTACTTATTAAGTGCTGACTCACCGATTGGTCATTTTCATATGAATCAATCAGACATCATGCATTATTTTCATAAAGGCGATCCAATTACTTACTATATGCTTGAACCCGATGGAAGTTTACAAAAAACTATATTAGGTCCTGATCCAATCAAAGGGCATCAGATGCAAATGATGGTGAAAGGCGGTACCTGGAAGGCGTCTAAAATTTCAACTAATGCTAAATTTGGATTCGGTCTGATTGGTGAAGCAGTAGCACCAGGCTTTGACTATGCAGATATGCAACTGGGTAAAACAGCAACGTTATTGATGCAATTTCCACAGCATAAAGACCTTATCAAAGAACTGAGCCGTGAATAGCAAGTGAACTTTATCAAGGATTAATACTCGTAAACGAGTTATTTAGAGTGCAACAAACGCTCTGAATAACCCAGTCTAATTAAAAACCTCAACATACCAACAGTGAGTAAACATATGAAAAACATCTGTATAGTAATTATCACCATGCTAGTCTTTTTCGCAGGCAGTATTCAAGCACAAGAAAGAAAACAGCTTAACTTTATGAACGATCAGTTGTCTGAACAATTATTCAATCAGACTGTGGCACAAAGTGAGCCTAAATTAGTGAAAGCTAAAGCAGAATTGTTGCGTAAACATTATGAAGCACTCATTCAAAGTGGATTTAACAAGGAAGAAGCGCTCCAGCTAGTTATTGCTTTGGCATCATCACATAAATCCTAAATTAATTTACTCTGAATAACTTTACCAAGTACGCAACAAAAACTACGGTAACAATCATTGAGAATTGATATTAAAAATTAACATTAAAAACGGGTTGCTAGTATCTACCCATTTTTTCTAACCACATGATTTTATGCTCTACGGACATAAAGCTGGCGTTAAAACTATTTTCTACTAACTTTTTTAAATGATGCTTCTCTACCGGCAAATGGTCAATAATTGCAAAAAAGTTGGCATTTAAATAGCCACCAAAATAGCTAGGATCATCAGCATTAATTGTTGCCATTAAACCTAAATCAAGTAATTGCAGCACGTTATGTTCATTCATATGATTAAATACTTTTAGTTTAGTATTAGACAACGGGCAAACTGTTAGAGGATGTTGTGATTCGATTAAGAATTCAATTAGTTCGGGATCTTCAATACTGCGCACACCGTGATCGATACGATGCACATCTAATTCTTTGAGCGCACCCCATATATAATCTGCAGGGCCTTCTTCTCCTGCATGAGCCACTCGCTTTAAGCCTAATTCTTTTGCCATTTTGAATACTTGAGTAAATTTTTCAGGAGGGTTACCTAATTCACCACTGTCTAATCCAACGGCAGTTATGTCGTGTAAATATGGCGCAGCAGATTGTAAGGTTTCAATAGCACTTTTTTCAGTTAAATGTCTCAAGAAAGACATGATTAATAAACAAGATTGTCCCCATTCTTGTTGTGCTTGTTGAATTGCCCGCTTAAAACCCTGCATAAATACACCAAATTCAATACCACGTTCTGTATGGGTCTGTGGGTCAAACATGATTTCCACATGAACAACATTGTCTTCTTTGCACTTGAGTAAATAGTTCCACATTAACTGATAGAAATCATCTTCATCCTTAAGTACTGACGCACCAAAATAATAGAGATCCAAAAAGCTTTGAAGATCTTCAAAGTTATAGGCATTTTTTATTTCTTCAATGTTTGCATATGGCAATTCAAGCTGATGTTTTTCTGCTAAGGCCATCATTAAGTCAGGCTCTAATGAGCCTTCGATGTGCAGGTGTAATTCTACTTTTGGCAATGATGCTACCCATAGCTTTAATTCAGTTTTAGTCATTTTTCCCCCTGCTTAATTTGTCATGTATGTCTTAGTTCAATGTTATTAATTGCACCAAATAAGCAACTTAATTAATTATTGGTGCAATACCGATAGTATTAACGTGATTTAGGTTGTGTATTTTGGCAAAACAAACCATTAGAAGACAATTATATTATCGTTTTATAACGTTAGATGACATGATTGATATGGTACCAGCATAGATTAGACCGAAGCCAGACTAGGTGGTCAGCTTTTTGCAACCTTATCTACAAGACACTAATTAACTTAATAATATTTACACTAATAAATTATTTATATAAATAATGCCACATCAAAACTAGAGCGATAAATATGTCTAACTTTCTTGAACACTTCTTTAAACTCAAAGAAAAAGGTACCAATCTCAAAACTGAATTTATTGCAGGTTTAACCACCTTTGCAGCTATGTCTTATGTGTTAGTAGTTAACCCCAGCATTTTGGGTGCAGGTGGTATGCCAATCGAAGGGCTGATAACCGTCACAGCTATAGCTGCATGTTTGGGTACATTATTAATGGCCTTTATGACTAACTACCCTATCGCTATGGCACCGGGCATGGGTTTGAATGCTTTTTTCGCTTTTACTATTTGTTTAACCAGAGAAATACCTTGGGATGCCGCTTTAGGTATCGTGTTTTGGAATGGGATTTTATTTTTACTGTTGTCTGTCACAGGCGTTAGAACCAAAATAGCCGAGGCCATACCGGCAGCTCTTAAAATTGGAGTACAGTGCGGCATTGGGTTATTTATTGCCTTCATAGGTTTAAAGAATGCTGGCCTGGTTGTTGATAACCCTGCCACCTTCGTTTCTATTGGCGACCTATCTGAACCTGCCACTTTATTGGCGTTGGCAGGCATCATCTTAACCATCGTATTAGTCATAAGAAAAGTCACCGGTGCTATTCTCATTTCAGTAGTCGTATTAAGTCTAATAGGTGCTTTTATACCGGTTGGTGATGGATACTTAACCCAACATACTAGTCAATTTATCGGACTTCCTGATGACATAAGCAGTACATTTTTTGCTATGGATATTATGTACCCCATAGAATACTTTGCTGAAACATGGGACCTTATTTTTGCACTATTATTTGTCAATATGTTTGATACTATCGGCACCTTGATTGGTGTATCTCGCCGCGCAAACTTGTTAGATGAGCAAGGTAAGTTACCTAAAATGGGTAAGGCAATGACAGCCGACGCAGTCGCTAGTGTAATGGGTGCAGCTATCGGTACATCTCCCGTTACGTCTTACGTCGAATCAGCAGCTGGGGTCTCAGCAGGAGGCAGAACAGGGCTCACATCTGTATTTGTTGCCCTATGTTTTATGTTGGCTTTGTTTCTCACTCCCCTTATGAAAGTCATCCCATTAATGGCAACTACGCCTGCATTGATCATGGTAGGTATATTGATGATGGACTCCTTTAGACAACTTGATTTTGACGATCTAACATCCTTAGCTACTGCAACGGTTGCCCTACTCGCCATGCCACTGACCTTCAGTATTAGTGAAGGTATAGCTCTAGGCTTTATTACTTACGTAGGCATAATGTTAGGTACAGGCAGATATAAACAAGTGACTTTAATCACCTATATCATGGCAGCAGTGTTTGTGTTGAGATATGCGTTAGATTTGAAATGATGAAAGTTTTGCAGCCGATGGACATCCAATAAGAACCACACAAAACTTTAAATATTAATTTCAAATGAGTGGTTTAAAAACTATTTTAACCAAAAATACCGGCTTGATTTTTTGTTCAATTAAGTCGGTTTTATACTATCACTTTTCCTGTTATTACTAATTTTTGATCGAGTAATCAGCAGTATAGATACAATAAAAGGCTAAAACACTCTCATCACAGACCACTTCAATTACCTAGCGCAAAAGCAAACCCTTTACTGAAGTAACACTGAGATAAGGGTGGTTTCGCCTCCTTTTTGTTATTCGATGTTACGCTACTTATTATTAAGTAACTGAGGTAGCGTTATTTTTCTGTCTACGATGTTCACCAAGCTTCAGCAGGATTGTTAATGATGGCTCTAATCTAATAATGGAAAATGTTCATCACTGCTGTTAAATAAATGTCGTTTTTCATTAATAGAAATCAATTATGATGTAGATCCTTAATATAAGGATGTGTGTTATGAAAAAACTATTGTTGTTGATGTTAATTTTGATGATCGTCGGATGTAACCGTTCAAGCAGTTCTAACTCTAAACATGATGATTTCATTTTAAATTGGACATTACTTGATGCGGTCTATTTTGATGATAAACCAGACGCGATGCGGGAGGCATTTAATAACGAAGCAGTAAATGTCACTTCACTTTTGCAGTCTGTCGAAAATGGTCAGGTGAACATAGGTGATGATGCGTTAGCTTGGAATGAGATATCGTCTAAGTCGCCAATTATAGATTTGTCTGAGCATGTTGCAAAACAGGAATATGTTTACACTTATGCCACTACTCAAATTCATGCTGAAAAATCGAAAACAGCTTATTTTGGAGTGGGTAGTGATGATGGAATAAAAATTTGGCTGAACGGTGAGTTAATTCATGAAAATTTTGCTACCAGAGCCGCGGGCATAGATCAGGATCTAATTGCAGTAAAATTATTAAAAGGAGAAAACAGCCTAGTTATCAAAATAGTTAATGGTATTTTAGACTGGGGCTTTTCAGTTCATATCATCAGTAAAGATCAAGCAAACTCTTTATTTGCAGACAAGGTTGACAAGATGAGTGTCGCTCAACTGGATAGACTACTCAATCTAGGAATTGATATTAATGCTACAGATACAACAGGATTAACAGCACTTCATCATGCAAAACTAAACAGATTGAATATTCGATCACAGCAATTGATTGAGCGTGGTGCTGACACCAACATTCTAATGCCAAACGTCGAAACACTTATTACCTCATTCTTTGATAATGGTATAGACCAAGCCTCTCCAGGTATGGTTTTCTTGGCCGCAAAAGATGGCAAAATAATCTATAAAGGCGCTAGAGGCATGGCCGATATGGAAAATAATATTTTACTTTCAACGAATACTCAATTTCGTATTGGGTCAATAACCAAGCAGTTCACAGCCGTCGCTATTCTTAAGTTACAGGAACAAGGTAAGCTTTCAATTGGTGATAAGTTAACAAAATATTTTCCAAACTTTCCAAAAGGTGATCAGGTAACTCTTCGACAGCTGTTGAACCACACGTCAGGCATCTACAACTATACTAATGCCCCTGATTTTATAGAGGTAGTAAGCGATCCGATTACTGCAAAAGATTTAATCAATAAGATTAAATCTTTTGATTATGATTTTGAACCTGGCAGTCAATGGAGCTATAGCAATTCAGGCTATTTCATTTTGGGTGATATTGTTGAGCAGGTGTCTGGAAAAACACTCAGTCAGTTTTGGCAAGAACAACTATTTACTCCTTTAGATATGAAAAATACTGGGGTTTACATCAACGGTATTGCTTATACCAATGAAGCATTGGGTTATGGCTATGAAAAAAATGAAACTAACCGAGTCATAGATTGGGATATGTCTCATGCTGGTGGGGCAGGCAATATTTATTCAACTGTTGAAGATCTCTTTACTTGGAATGAAGCCTTATTTAATGGCAAGGTACTAAGCACCAGTTCTTTCGAAGATATCACTACAAAAGCTAAACTTAACGATGAAGAATACGTAAATGTATTTGGAAATAGTAGCTATGGTCTGGGTATAGGGTTAAGTGAATTATTTGGAAAAAAAGTAGTCAGTCACAGCGGTGGATTGCACGGATTCAGCTCTTATCTAGGCAGAGTGCCATCTGAAAATTTGACTGTGGTAAGTCTATCTAACTTCATACCGAATAATTTTAATTTTGATAAAAATCCATTTAATTATTTAGCGAGTATTTTAATAGAACCAGAGCCGTTAACCCAGCTGGTTGATACAAAAGATACAACTAAAGACATGCCTTTAAAGGATTACATTGGCGAATTTGATTATAATCCTGCTATAAACAACATCACCATTAGCGATGGTCGCCTGTATACGCAATTGCCAGGTCAGGCCAAATTAGAACTGTTTAGAAATTCAAGAAACCGTTTTTATTTGAAAGTAGTTGCCGCTGAATTAAAATTTGAGCGCAATGATTCTGGCGAAGTCGTCGGTGTAATACACACACAAAATGGTGGAACATTTAAGGCCAGTAAAATTGAACCAGCGATATTTATTACTCTTGATGAAAATGAATTAGCTCGATTAATAGGTAGTTACAAACTTAACGAAAACATGACGTTGACAATTACTCAAGAAACCACCAACGACGAAATTCGACTCTTTGCACAAGCAACAGGTCAATCTAAGATTGAAATGCTTGCTATAGCGCCATTAGAATTCAGAGCAAAAGAACTTAATATAAAATTAGTCTTTAATCCCAGTTCACGAGATGAAAAGATAATGGATTCATTAGAATTACATCAAGCAGGTATGGTGATGGAAGCAAAATTGATAGATGGATAAACAATGAAACACATTAACGACATGTTTAAGGACCGATATCTTTGAAATCAATACTCATAATGTAAATATAAATGTTGGTGCTGTAATAAGAGGCAACTTTACCCTGCTTTAAATCAGACCTCGATATTTTGAGGGGTTGTACCTTTTTAAGTGTGAACAACAATAGGTAAAAACTAATAATTAAATTAGTTAGCTAATTGCTCTACATTATTACTTTTCTCGCTGACGATTGTGACGTCCTTGATGTTATGAAAACATTCTATTGCGATAAAATTAACTGAACCGATACCTTGTTTCTTACTCAAAAACATGACTTTGCCTCACTCTTATTTAACAAAGCTTTCGCCTACTAAGGTACATTTATATAGCTTAGCGTCGATTTTTTTATTGTTACTGTGACGACTTAAGACAGGCAATCAAATTTACATGACTTGCCTGTCTAGAGTCAATTGTGAAGGGATTTATTGAATAATAGGTCTTTTAAAAATAAAATGTGTATCTTGAATGAATATAAGTTTCCATCATTTCTTACCATTTTCAACTAGGAATTCATTTTGATATTTAGTAATTTCAGACGCTATATCTGTAACATTTCTTACAATAATCTTAAATCCTTTAGGTATTAACTTCACTCTTTTGTAGTCCCATTCAACTGGAATAGAGTTTGTGGAAATACATCCTGACAAAAATAATACTGAGTAAATAGCGGTGCATCTAAGATTGTTTATTTTAAATTTAACGCTTTTTTGAACTAAAGGGTTATCGTTATTCCATCTACTATTAAATTAACAACCAAGAAATCAATATGTATGAAGACACACGGGCTACCAGAACAGCGGTTTTATTAAATCTGCAATTCGTCGTAACTGCTCTGTCGTGAAATAGATTTTCAAGCATAAGAGACATTTACACCGTTTTCTTAATAGTGTCAAAATGGTGCCAAAATGGTGCCAAAATAGTGTCAAAATAAGCATTCCATTATATCGCGCAGTTACCCGTTTGAATTAGAATGAAAAGCGGTTTAGCATTAGCGGCAGTCAGACTTTAAAAATTATAAAATAAAGAGTAAAAAAACGATTTAGGTGATTACATTACAATGGGCTTTTATATTAATGCTTATGAAAGCTAAGCATTACTTTTTACGCCACAGATTGTGTATAACCCATAAAAACCATAAGCAAGATAGAACATTTTTTCGCTTTGTTGTTGCTAGTCTGCCTCAACAAATCACTACATTGCTGATGAGCTTTATACTTAACTAGACTTTCATAGGAACCATTAATGAAACCTGTTTTAACTAGCGTCATAATTATTGCCTCAACTATTTGGCTGAGTGCTTGCAGTGATTCATCCACACATAACATTTCATCAAACTCACAATTAGAGGCAACGACATCTACAAATGTGCTGTCTTCGGATTTGCCGTCTGTAAAAGTTACGACTTTGAGTGCTGATCAGCAATTTGAACAACTTATGGATGAACACTGGAACTGGTACACATCACAACATCCAAGTTTTGCAACCAGTCTTGGCATACGCGATTATGATGATAAGTTAAACGATCCTTCACTTGACGCTTATGAAGCTAGCATTGCTCGTCAAACAACACTTTTAACACAGTTTCAAGCGTTCGATTTAGTAGCATTGTCGAAGGCCAACCAATTGAATCATGCGCTTATGGTATTAAATCTTAGCTATCAGATCGAGGCCGCTAATTTTGGTGATAAATACATGCTTATAACTAATAGAAGCGGACCACATATGTCGCTGACTAGATTACCATCTCAATTGCCATTTTTTTCAAAAGCAGATTATCAGAGTTATGTAACACGACTTGGTGTTATGCCGGCAAACCTTGAGAAAGCGACCAATACCCTCAGAAGTGGATTAGAGGCTGGGTGGGTGCAACCTTGCACGCCTATGGTGGGATACGAGAGTTCTATTTCAGCACATATCGTAGACCCCTCCGACAGCATCTTTATGCGACCTTTTACTAACAAACCTGCGGCAATGGGGCAAGATGATTTTAATAAATTAAAAGCGACTGCTTTGGCAACAATTGAAGCACAGATAATTCCTGCTTTTAAAACCTTTCAAACATTTTACAACAGTGAATATGCACTGCAGTGTCGAACTCAAGTGGGCTCATCTTCACTTCCTGGGGGCACAGATTATTATGCTTATCGTACGCGTATGTTTACTACTACTGATATGACACCCGAACAGGTGCACAAGACAGGCCTTTCAGAAGTAGCACGTATCAAAGCAGAAATGGAAGACGTCAAACAGCAAGCAGGTTTTGAGGGGACATTTGCACAATGGTTAGCGTTTTTGCGCACTGATGAACAATTTTATTTTAAAACAGGACAAGAACGACTTGATGCAGCCGCTGTTATCGGAAAAAAGATAGACGGCGCCTTGCCACAATTATTTACTAAATTCCCGCGTATGCCATGGGGATTAAAAGAGATCCCACTGGACATAGCTGAAAAAACTACCACTGCTTATTACCAAAGACCGGCAGGCGATGGCTCACGGGCAGGATTTTATTTTGTAAATACCACCAAGCTCGATACACGGCCTAGTTATGAACTTGAAGCCCTGTCTCTTCATGAGGCAGTACCTGGGCATCATTTTCAAATTGCCTTATCGCAAGAACTCGACTTGCCAGATTTCCGCAAGTTTGGTGGCTTTACTGCTTTTATCGAGGGCTGGGGACTCTATTCTGAGCGCTTAGGACTGGAAGTAGGATTTTATCAAACACCTTACTCCAATATGGGGCGATTATCTTACGAGATGTGGCGAGCCTGCCGATTAGTGGTCGATACTGGTATGCATGCTAAAGGCTGGTCTAGGCAACGTTCAATTGATTTTATGACAGAAAATTCAGCCCTGTCTTTAAATAACATCACCACCGAAGTTGACCGCTATATTACATGGCCCGGACAAGCCCTTGCTTATAAGATTGGTGAACTGAAAATCCGTGAGCTAAGGTCCTTCGCTGAAGCGGAACTTGGTGATGCGTTTGATATTCGCTACTTTCATGACAAAGTACTAGAAAATGGCGCGGTGCCATTGTCAGTGCTCGAAGACATTGTCAAAAATTGGGTAGCTGAAAAAAATAAAGAGTAATTTAATAGCCCAAATAACATATCAACTGCTCTTTTTTAAGTGTTTCGATTAAGCCTGCTGTTAATGTCTAATTTAATAGCCTGTGTTGAATTCTAGATTCAGCAGGCTTTCAAGCATGCTGAGTTGAAGATAAAGTGACAATACGGGCTGTGTTAAAATAAAGAATACGAACATTCAGAGTGATGGTATGTGACACTCAAGCAGTCAGTTTGTGATAATCATCAATATTAGCGTTATCGCTGGATGTTGGTTTACTAACGTTAAGGGTTGCAATAACAACAAACTCTTAGCTTAGGGATGTCATATCCTAATGTTCATCCGAAATATAGTCAAAGTGCATCAAAAAGTAGATCAAAGGACTGACCAAAACTAGTGTATTAAAAGTCTGTAACAAAACTCAGTTCAACCTATCCTGCAAGACTTGGGTCTTTAATGAACAAAATATCCATAATAATCGATGGGTTCCATTCACGCATTGCTGCTTCACAACTTATGCGAATATCATCGAGTTCACTAATAGTGGCTACTGAAAATAATTCATCAACTATGATATGCACCAATATATACAAGTCCCTTCCACGTTTGCTAATACGCACTTCAACATGCTCATAAGTTACAGCTAGAAGTGTTTGTTTGAGCTTTTTCTCAATCACTGCGGTGACCGCTTCAGGTGGTGCTTTATTAATGACTTCTTTTAGGCTGTCGAGCATTATTTTGCACGGTATAGGTAAGATTGCAGTACCTAAAAATATAAGTAGTATGGGGTCAATCAAAGGTGCGTAGAGTGCAAAACTGGTTTTTTCAATAAAAAACGCTAAACCAAAACCGAGTAAAATTGATGCACTTAACACACCGTCCACAAACCAAGTATGCGCATCCACGCCAACTAAATCTGATCGTAAACTTCCGCTTTGATGTTTCATATAACCGGATACAGCAAAACAGCTTATTGTTGCTATTGCTCCATAAATCATTGCCAATCCATACTCAGCAGAATTGCCACCTATCATTAAACTATTGATAGACCCAACGACGGCGTACAAACAAGTGGCAATGATAATTAATGACTTAAATAGATTAAGAGCAGGTTCGATGGCAGTATAACCAAAGTGGAACCGGTCATCATCGGGCAGTTGAACAAGATTAGCCACTTTCAACGTTAGCAAAGCCATAAAAAAAGCGATAAGTGAATAAATACCGTCAAATAAAATGGCACCAGAATGAGTACTAATGGCAAACCCCAAGGCCACAAAAACAAACAATCCTGCTACATATAAAGACAGTGTTAATAGGCGTTTTTCTTTTTGCTCGTGAAAACCAATGACCATTTATAATAGACTGAGAGGCTGCTAATTTGAAAATTTTACTCCACTTTGTGAAATAAGATAGTGATTTCAGAAAACAAATCATTAGCAATTTAAGCGGTTGACAAAAGTCCATGTTTGGGTAGAAATTAAGACCTGAATTGGTATTAGTTTACAAGATGCATACGATTTGATTGATGACATTACTGGCTTCTAAAATCGTGATTCAAGTATGCTAATTCCATGACCTCAGTAAGCTTTAGCTTATGAAGTTGGAGGGCTGTTCATCTTGAGCCAGGGTTATATGCTGAAACTGAACATGTCGTTGCGTTTGCTATCTGCATAATAAATTAATAGAAAGTGAAATGGTATCAAGTTCAGTACTCAATCAATTCTCGTATATCCTTTAAAGTGAGCAGCTTTAAATTTAAGAAACATTTAACTTATGTCACCACTTTCAAAATATCTAATATTTCTTCAATCACTTTTACGACATAGAGCTCTATATGCACTGGCTTAATAACAATTTCAGTCGACGAGTTCACTCCACCCTTTAACCATCTAACCATCTAATCATCTAATCATCTAATCATTGAACATCACTAGTCATTTGATCAAGGTCTGCATATTTATGCAACCCAGCAATTTATGACATCCACATGTGATGTTAAAATAGGCATATTAAAAAATTAAGTGGCTGTTTTGGCTCTACAAAAAAAGGCGCCTACGGCGCCTTTGATAAGTTGTAAAAGAATTACTTTTCCATTTGCGTATGTAACTGCACAAGGCTCATGGCTAAATTTGCACGAGTCAAGGTACTATCTGCTTCGAATGTTGCAATAATCGTCGGCTTGAGATCAAGAGGTCCTTGCTGCAACGCGATGTTGACGCGCATTAAGCCAAGGTCTAGAGCTAGTTGTACATAACCACGAAATTCGGCAGGAATAGAGTCAGAATCGGAAACGTCGACTTGCTCATCAAACACCCATGCTTGTACCTTGCTATCATCATCAAATGCTATAGCTTCAGCTTGTAAACCCAAAGACTGGACTAGGCTGTAAGCCAAGGCACCTCGATTGACTGTGGCATCTGCGCCAAATTCACCCTCATCATTGACTGGCAATAACGGTTTTTGAGTAAAGAAACGGTCTTTTAGACTGCCACCAAGTTGTGTAACAGCATTTGCGGCACCTGAGAAATCAGATACGTCATCAAACTGTTGGCTATCACCTAGAGTAGATTGGCGTAAACTACCGGCTAATGTTAAGGCGTCAGCTAATTCAATGCGTGTGATGTCTTCGTCAGGCATAAAGCCACCGAACTTACCATCCATCAGTTCAAGAGCAACTGCGTATTCAACCCATTTTTGACCAGGGTGGCCTTGAATATCACTTAGATTAGTATAACTTTCAACCGCGTACTGCTTCACATTAACGTCCACAGTGTCTGGCGCTGCTGCAACGCCAAACAAACCTGCTACTTCCACCGTCCAAGTACCAGGTATACCAGGTGCTGTAATACCGACAAAATTGGTCAATACAGGTGTACCTGCACTCGAGCGATAGCTATTGCCATCTGGATCAGTGAGCACTACGGAGATAGTGTTGGCAACAGTTTCGCCCTGTGTACCGATACTTTGATCCACCCTAGCTTGAGCAACAACAACGGTTACATTATCGTCGACCACAAATTTAACGCTGTTATCTGCTATTGGTGAATAGCTTAATTGTTGCGTAACCTCGCTATGTACCACTACATTAGCGCTAGCGTTAAACTCGCGATTTACTTTCACTAACTCACCATATTCAGCCATGTCTGCAGCTGCTTTAACTGCTGCATGGGCATTTACATAGCCAGCACCCACTTCCCACGCTTCACGGCCTGGCATGTTAGTTGATGTATCTTCGAGTATTTTCTTAACGCCACGCCAGTTGAGTGACGGATTAGCTTCTAAAATTAATGCGACAACACCCGCAATATGTGGTGCAGCCATCGAAGTACCTTGAAGATGTGTGTAGTAAGGCAGTTCTGAAGGAGCAAGAGCAATGTCGTCAGGCGCACTTAGTGCCTGTAGACTCGACGAACTCGCTTTAGCTGAAATTATGGAAACGCCAGGTGCGACCACTGTAGGACGGTCGACCCAATTGAATGTTTCACCATCGATGGTGAATTCTCCACCATGGTCACGCAGCCCACGAGAACTGAAGTCAGCCAAGGTACCGTCTTTGGTACCTGCACCAACAGCGACGACCCAAGGCGCTTTTTTATAATTACCGGTCATGGTGTGTTCGCCATTTCGACCAGAATTACCAGCTGAAAACACCACAATTACGCCATTATCACTTAACAATTTAGTTGCAATATTAGTAGGATCATCAGGATTAAAATCGTTACCAATATCCCCCGTGCTTCCAAATGAGTTTGAAATTACCCGGATGTTGTAAGTGGCTTGATTTGTTTTTGCATAATCAAATCCACCAATTGCATCGAGTATTAGCAACCCCGCACCAGAGCCATAACCGATGAGATCCGCACCAGGCGCTACACCTGCATGACGGCCTCTGCTCATAGCGCCATTGCCGCCAACTGTGCCAGCCACGTGTGTACCGTGTCCTCCACCTAAATCAGTATTGACTACGTTTTCAATATAGGTGATAGGTGCGGTATTATCCAAACTATTCAAGTTGGTTTGTGCTGCAACATTTTGCACTAGGTGTTGTGGAAATTTTAGGTCTCCATGGTTACCGTCAACACCTGAATCATTGATTACCACCCCTATATTACGACCGGTGTATGGCGTTCCTTGCGAGCGCATGGATTTATCTTTACGTAATTGCTGCACACCTGTTAAAGCCGTAGCATCATAGTTTTCATAACTAAGTGGCGCATTGTGCCATATCGACACGACGTCGCTGCGGCTATAAATTGCGTTGATTTGTTCAATTGTGGCTAATGCACCTACGATAGGTAAACTTTGCATACTGACTGCAGTGCTTATTCCAACTCCCGAGAGCGCATCTAACTGTGCGTTACTAATAGCGTTTTTGCCATTAAAACTAATGATGACCTCATGCAAAGTATTTGGTGAAGCAGTTTGCATGGTATTAAACAAATTGGGGTCGAGAGTTTTGGCCCCCAGTATAGACGAGCAGCTCAACGCCAAAAGACTTAGACCCAATTTCAAGCTATGTTTTTTTATTAATTTCATGATGTATTCCTGTTGGTGTGGCTTTAGTTGAATTACCACAACAAAAAACTAAGACCTAAGTACCGTAGTCATAGCAGGCTAACTTTAAAATAGGGGTTTACACCCACTTAAGATGTTTTCAATGGTCAATCTGACAATATTGAGGGGGACGTCTCAGAATTATTTGATGGTGATTAGTTAGAAATAAAGGCCAAGGAATGGTTCCAGTGCTTAGCTGTCCAACAAACTAGCTTAAAGTAGCCATTAAACTGAAGCGATGCGCTTAAATAACGCTGAATATCTTAACGGCTAAAGATAACAAGGAACCTTACTCCTTTATACCTATAGGTTGTTGCAACTAAGTAGCTGAAAACCAGTGTCCATGGCTTCGACCATGTTAATAAGACTTAAGCTTGGTGACATCATTGATATGCTTTTTATTTATATAGCCAGACACGAACTAAAGACAATAACAGCTCTGTATCTACTGGTTTAACGATATAATCCGAGGCGCCAGCATCCAAACATTTTTGACGATCTTCCATCATTGCTTTTGCTGTTACTGCAATAATAGGCAATGACTGATATTTTTCCATTTTACGAATAGCTTGCATGGTTTGATAACCGTTCATTACCGGCATCATAATATCCATCAAAATAATTTCTATTTCTGGATGATTTTTGAGTTTTTCTATGGCTTCTCTTCCACTTTCTGCATACAAAGTCACACAATCGTGGGCTTCAAAAACAGAGGTAAGTGTGAATATATTGCGCACATCGTCATCCACAATCAATATAGTTCTACCCCATAATTGTGGATCATTCTCATGTACCTGCTGCAACATCTGTCGTTTAGACTCAGGTAAATTTGACTCAACTATATGTAAAAAAAGGGCTGTTTCGTCAATCAAGCGTTCTGGCGACTTTACATTTTTCACCATAATAGTTTCAGCAACAGAATTAAGCCTATATTCTTCCTCTTCAGTTAAATCTTTACCTTTATAAATGATAATAGGTAAGTTTATTAAAGCTGGGTCTTTATTAATAGATTCAATTAATGAAAGCCCATTTTCATCTGGTAAAATAAGGGCGAGTACCATACATTGGAATAGTGATGATTTAAGTTCCTTTATCGCTTCTTTTGCTGTTGCCACCGCTGTTACATTAACAACACCATTATCAACAAGATTAACAATAGCCAACCGATGTTTCTCATTATCTGCTACAACTAAAAGTTGCTTGACCTTTTGTTTTTGAAATACGTCAATTTGAACAAAAATACCTTTCAGACTGTCATCGTCTATTGGTTTTTGCAGAAAAGAAATTGCACCCTGTTCGAGACTACGTTGACTCACGTCATCAACTGATAAAATATGTACCGGAATATGACGGATTTTCGCATCATGTTTAATACGATCAAGGACTATCCAACCATTCATGATTGGTAGCTTGATATCTAGAAGAATAGCATCTGGACAATATTCTTGAGCACACAATAAACCTGAGTCTCCCGTAGTCGCAACAATACCTTTGAAACCACTTTTGCGAGCTTTATTGAGCAATATTTTGGCAAATTTAAGGTCATTTTCAATAATTAAAACAACTCTATCACTCGCTGTTATAGCAATTCGGTCATCTTCTACTTCTCGGGCTAATTCGCCAATAAGACTCACTTTGAGTTGTTTGACATCGCTAATATATGCGGGTGAAATATTAATTTTAGAACGGTCTTTTAAAGAGGATGTTTTAACA
>OOGD01000149.1_pt1 | contig 16132 bp, 13 predicted proteins | sample 1670381 | NCBI WGS metagenome assembly OOGD01 (sample SAMEA98146918, study PRJEB22522) | marine metagenome | biome: marine biome; feature: marine water body; material: sea ice | place: Arctic Ocean | collected 14-Sep-2015 | depth 1.3 m | reverse complement strand
ATAGGATGGTTGTTTTGGCTTGGTAATACGAGTTTCAGTTTTAGCTCGCGAGGTATTTGTTGGAGCACTAGGTATTTTATTTGGCGTTCGAGGCGCGGATGAAAATATAACAGAATTAGCTGCTCATATTCAGCATGACGGTCTTGTCTCACTCGTAGCCAATAGATTGTCGCTACTTTTTTGAAGCACTACTGTTACTCAGTCGCCACGATTAGATGTGAAACAGGCAGTGGTAAACTAGCCTTGGGTTTATTTGTAAGTTACGGATAACTGGCCTGTCTCATTGCATGGATTGCAGCTAGCCATTTATAACGTCTCACTGTAATAAATCAGAATCAATTTTGAAAAACTTATCGGTCGCATTTACTAATGATGTAGCGGTAAGTTGAGGTACACCATACACTTGGGTTTTACAGCCATATTTTTGACTGACTTTTCTAAGTAACAAATCAAAATCTCCGTCACCTGATAATAATACTATGGTATCTGCATTCTCGGCGGCTTCTAAGACATCTATCGCAATACCTACATCCCAATCACCTTTAGCTGAACCATCACTGCGTTGAATGTAAGGTTTTAACTTTATATCAAAGCCAATATGTTTGAGAGCACTTTGAAATTTTTGCTGTTGTTCATCACCTTTGTCTATGGCATAGGCGTTAGCCATAATGATGTCGCCTTGATGTTGAATATGTTGCCAGAATCGACGGTAATTAAATTGGCGAGAGTAAGCCTGACGAGTGGTATAGTAAATGTTCTGTACATCAACAAAGATGGCAATTTTTTCCAAAGTATATTCCTCGTTATTAAAAACACACATATGATAACACCTTTAAGATATTGAATTATTTACTGATAGTAGACCAATTAGTCTTATTAACAGTTGACTAATTGATTAAAGGTGAGTATGTTGACTGAAGGTTTGTTGAACCTCTCTATTCAAACCCCCCAATGTAATGTCTTTCCTTGATCCAGTCAGCCAACATTAAAAACAAAAATTTTTTAGACCGCACCTACTTGGTGAAGTTTTTTAAAATTATAATAACAAGCTGAATTATCGTACGACGAATTTATGGGTATTAAACATCGTAGCAAACAAAATTTGCAGATGTCTCATTGAACAAGAACCTAAGGTTTTAGTAGTATCGTCAAAACTGTAATGAGCTTATTTTTACTTTTAGCTATAATTTCTTCATTTTATGAAGCATGAAATAGCCATATTTAATGAGTTTTATTATGTCTTATACATATAACGGAACACAGATTTCGGTAATGTGCCCAGTGCACAATATCTCTGTAAATAAACATAAAGTGGCATTTGCCGACAAGTGTGGTCAGAAAATGGGCACCTTCGCAAACACTACTGAAGCAAAACAATTTGTATCTTGGTTGCTTAATATTAAGTAACCAGTTATTTTTATACTACGAAAAAACCGGATTATTCCGGTTTTTTCAGTTCTATAAGCAGTAAATCACCAGCGATTAGTTTAAAGCAAAATAAACCTTTGAATTGCGCTATGCTCAACCAAATCATAGCTTGATAATAAAATTTACCTCGCAAAATATCTTCGCATAAAGCACCGATTAGCAACAAGCTAGTCGCAAATATTTCCTAATGACCGGCTAAAAGTTCGTAGCGGCCTTATTTAAAACCCCTGACTTGCCAAATAACTATCGTAGTCACCTTTAAAATCGACTACGCCTTCTGGTTTCATATCAATAATACGCGTAGCAACAGTGGATACAAATTCTCTATCATGACTGACAAAAATTAAGGTGCCTTTATAATTTTCTAACGCTAAATTTAAAGATTCGATTGATTCCATGTCTAAGTGGTTAGTAGGTTCATCCATAACCAGTATGTTGGGTTTTTGTAGCATCAACTTGCCAAACAACATACGGCCTTGTTCACCACCTGATATGACTTTGACCGACTTATTAATATCATGCTGTGAGAATAACAGCCTGCCCAAGGTGCCGCGCATGATCTGTTCATCGTCACCTTCTTGGGCCCATTGATACATCCAATCCATCAGTGTTTTGTCTTCTTCGAAGTCAGAAGCATGATCTTGAGCATAATAACCAATGTTGCTATTCTCAGACCATTTTACGCTGCCAGCCGTTAAGTCGGTGTCACCCACTAAACATTTCAGTAATGTTGTTTTACCTACGCCGTTTGGACCAATAATGGCAACTCTTTCGCCGACTTCTATCATTAAGTCTAAGTCTTTGTATAGCTGTGTGTCGTATGTTTTGGTTAAACCTTCTACTTCAACAGCTAAACGATGTAACTTTTTAGTTTCTTCAAAACGAATAAACGGGTTTTGTCGACTAGATGGCTTCACTTCATTTAATTGTATTTTGTCAATTTGTCTGGCTCGTGATGTAGCCTGTTTCGACTTTGATGCGTTGGCTGAGAAACGACTCACAAAGGCTTTTAGCTCAGATATTTGAGCTTTTTTCTTAGCATTGTCTGACAACAGTTGGTCACGAGATTGTGTTGCTGCTGTCATGTATTCATCATAGTTGCCCGGAAATAAACGAATTTCGCCGTAATCGATATCTGCCATGTGGCTACAAACAGAATTTAAGAAGTGTCTATCGTGTGAAATAATGATCATGGTGCAGTTACGATCATTGAGCACCGTTTCTAGCCAGCGGATAGTATTGATATCCAAGTTGTTGGTAGGCTCATCCAGCAACATAATGTCTGGGTCAGAAAATAATACCTGAGCCAGTAACACCCTAAGTTTCCAGCCCGGCGCAATTTCGCTCATAGGACCGAAGTGTTGCTCAACAGGTATACCTACACCGATTAGCAGTTCACCTGCTCTAGACTCTGCTGTGTAACCATCCATTTCGGCAAATTCAGACTCTAAATCGGCTACCCTGATACCGTCTTCTTCGGTCATATCAGGATTGGAATAAATGGCATCACGTTCAACTTTAACTTTCCATAGTTCTCCATGACCCATCACAACCGTGTCAATAACGCTGCATTCTTCGTAGGCAAACTGGTCTTGTTTTAGTTTACCAATTCGTTCACCTGGATCGACAGATACATTGCCACCAGATGGTTCTAAGTCACCACCAATGATTTTCATAAAGGTTGACTTACCACAACCATTTGCGCCAATCAGGCCATATTTATTGCCATTGCCAAATTTGGCCGAGACATTTTCAAATAATGGCTTTTCGCCAAATTGGATTGTAATATTTGCAGTCGTTAGCAATGTCGGTACCCCAGTTTATGTTCAACTATTGTTACCATATGTACTTCAGATTAATAACGTACATATGGCGAAAATTCGGCGCGTATTGTGCCATAAAAATCAGATTGTCGCTAAGGCAGCAATGGTTCTTTTTTATACTTTATGTTTTTATATTTAACAACTCAGTTTTTAATAGAGCTAAATGATGACGCATTATACGATGACATTTTTTTGTATTGAGTATTGGCGCTTCACAAGTATGCTTGTTTTGATAGGTTAATCGCAAATAGTGTTGGGTGATGTGAGAAAAAGGCTCACTGACTTTATAAGAGTAGTGCTCATTGATTTGTTGACTAAAGGCACTGGGTCCTTGCCAAATAGACCGTGGTGCACCAGCCTTCTCCAAAACTCTTAGGGAATTTAAGTACAAACGTTGAGTTGTACTTAAACGATTTTTTAACCAGTGAGGAAGAAAAAACAAGCTCAGCAACAAAGCAATAGTGAATACCACTCCTAAGCCTAATAAAGACAAGCGTTCTGGGGTCAGTTTGCCTAAAATCGATTTAAAGAGGTCACGCTGTCTTTCACTATTAAATCCTAATACCCAGCGGCTCCAGTTATAGTCTATGTCTGCCAAAAAGAGTCTTATATTATTGAGCCAAGCTATATTAGTGAGTCTAGCAAGGGCAAACGGACTGTCAGCTAAAAAACTGCCTTCTTCTTGCATCGCCTGTCGCAAACCAAACTCTATTCTATCTGGCGATACCAACGCTGTCGGGTCAATGCGTTGCCAACCTGAATTATCACTCCATGCTTCTACCCATGCATGGGCATCGTATTGGTAAATACTCAAATAAGATGATTTTCCAGCGTCTTTTACTAATTCACCGCCTTGATACCCTGCCACTAAACGCGCAGGAATACCGCCTAATCGAAGCGCGTAGGCTAATGCGCTGGCGTAATGACTGCAAAATCCTGCCTGATTATCAAATAAGAAGCGGTCAATAGGATCAACTAACATCACATCAGGGCGCAATGTATAAACAAATGGGTTATCAATAAAGTGACGCAAAACTGCATCTTTAAAGTTGTTGTTGTCTTTAAATTGTTCTCGCAGTTTAATGATCCATTGTTTTGTTTTGTTATTGCCTTTTTGGGGTAATGCTAGATTAATTTCTCTGTCGACCTTGGTAAGCATCTGACTGGCCAATGCTTCAGGATATGAATTTACGGTGTACTGATATTTTGTTACTACGGGTAGGCGATTGAATAACAAAAAATCACTACTTTGAATAATATTTACACTGCTTCTAGTATCAGCTGGTACAGCAATATTCATTGCAAACAACCAAGATTGGAAGCTAGGCTCTGCAATTACTTCATAACTAAAAGAGGGACCAGTCAGCGTAGGTTTAAATTGTTGTTTTGATTGTAACTGAAATTCACGCATTTTCAGCCGATAGGGATGCACTTTCCATGTTTTTCCGTCAAAGTCTTCCATCACTATGGCTCGCCAGTATCGTTGTCGAGTTATTGGTGGGGTATCTTTGAAAGTTGCGCGAAAGGCCAATTCACTTGACTGTGAAAGAACTGCAATATCTCCAGGGGTCATTTGTTCTGATAGTCCTGTTTGTGCACCATTGGCTTTTGGTGTGTGCCACAGTGGAGGCAATTGTGGTAGTACCAAAAACATCATAAAGCCTATTGGTAATGCCTGAATACTTAGCATAGAGATATGGGTTAAGTGTTTTTTTATTGTTATCGATGGAGCGTGATAACAAGCTAAACTTAATAATAATAGCAAACACATAAAAGCATAAAATAAGCTGAAGCCGATTGATTGATTAAAAATAAAACCACAACCAATTAGAAAAAATAAACTGATGACCAGCTGGTATACATCTTTTCGACTGCGCATTTGCATGAGTTTCAACGCACAAGCTAGGACCAATAAATTAACCATTCCTAACAGTAAACCAACACTCAATGCGGTATAAATAAGGCCTAGAACACTTAACACAGCTAACAAATTTAAGGTGCGAATAGACGGTAAGTGTTTGTAAATGTCACAGTAAATTGCTGTTCTGATTACAGCACCGCAAACAACCAATAGTAATATCCACGTGAGTACTGAAGCAAAAAGACTAAAACTGACAAATACTAATGCCACCGCCAGCAATAACAATGCAATATTACTGGAAGATCGTGTGATAGCTGCACTATTAATTTTTTGCTTGTAGCGGGTAAACATAATTACTGTTCCCCATTAGGGAAATATGCGAGTGCATGTAAACACGTACGTCGATGTTCAGCTCCACTGTTTGGTGAAATACACTGCGCGCCTAAATCCAAGCCAAACGTTCGCTGAGTTCGGCTTAATTCAATCACCTGATAACACAATTCGCCAAGCTCCTTATCCAAGTTAGTTTTATCTGACTTTCCTAACTCTGCTTTGGGTTGCGATGGGATTTGGTTTTTATATTCAGAGGATAGTTTTAGCCAACCTATATGATGGCCAACGGAAGTGAATTGTTTACTGACCATGCCCCTGCCTTTAGCCAATTGTTTCCAAGCGACATGGTTTAGTGGTTCGCCTGGTTGGTAGGCTTTGAGATGAGAGAAATCATCGTGACCAGATTGTTCACTAATTAATTGACCATCTTTTTTAGCTATATTGTGGTCACTAACATGCAGATGAATCTCACAAGGTATAGGTTTAGGAAAAACGGTCACATCGTGGATAAAAGCCAAATGTGTCCAACAACGATAAAATCCCAAGGGATAAAAACTTTCTACTGTGACTCTAGCTAGTACTAACTTTCCACGTTTTTGGCATTTTTGACTTAAGTTAATTGGATTCGAAAATGCATCGGCATCAACTTGTGTGTTTGGCTGATTACGTTGAGTTTTGGTTTTTCTATTGAATTGATGTTTATCTATTTGAAACGTAAAGTTGAGTAATCCCTTTGTAGGAAAAATGTCATTATTGTTGGCGTTTAACCACAGAGGTACATTCAAATCATCACCCACAAACACTTCGGGGCACTTACCAATTTGTAAATCGATACGGGCAAAGTTGATATAGCTAGCCAATAAGTTGACTAAAAGTAAAGCCAATAAAAAATAGCACAGTAACAACATCAAGTTGTTTTGGTAGTTAGTGCCAAGCAAAAATAGCAACAAACATAAAGATAAAAACGATAGGCCAAATTTAGCTGGGAAAATAAAAATATTATAGTGGTTTAAGTGATGTTGCGTGGCCTCTGGGATACGCTTATTTAGCCATCTGTTCCAGTAATTTCGAAGTACTCTCATAACAGAAAAACCATAACAGAATCTACGCTTTAATAGGATCGATAGCTTCGAGCAAAATTTTGCTCAAGCTACCCTGAGTGCTAAAGTCACTTGAAGCGCTGCGTAATCTATGTTCAGCAACTGCTGGTAGTATGGCCTGCACGTCCTCTGGAATTAAAAAGTCTCTATCATTGATAAAGGCCCATGCTTTAGCAGAACTTAACAGCGCTTTGGTCGCTCGTGGAGATAACGGATTAGCAAATTGATTACTTTCACGACTAAAGGTGACTAAACGCAAAATATAATTGAGCAATTCATCCGAGGCATATACCTGTCGTGCTGCATCTTGTAACTCAATAAATTCGGAAATATCCATTACCGTTTCTAATTCGTGTTGAATATTGCTCTGTTGAGTTTTCAACATGCTTTTTTCTGCCTCTCTGTCGGGATATCCTAACTGAATTCGCATTAAAAACCGGTCCAACTGTGACTCTGGAAGAGGATATGTGCCTGACTGATGCATTGGGTTTTGTGTGCCGATTACAAAAAATGGAGAGGGTAGTAGGCGGGTTTTACCATCTAAACTGACTTGTCTTTCTTCCATTGCCTCAAGCAATGCGCTTTGAGTTTTAGGACTTGCCCGATTAATTTCATCCGCTAATACCAGTTGGTTAAAAATTGGCCCTGGGTGAAAACGGAACGTTTGTTCGTTATTATCAAAAATATTGATACCTAACATGTCCGCAGGTAACAAGTCTGATGTGAACTGAATACGCGAATATTCTAGGCCCAATACTTTAGCTAAAGTATGTGACAGGGTGGTTTTGCCCATGCCGGGTAAATCTTCGATTAATAGATGCCCGTTGGCTATCAAACACGTTAGTGCCAATTTAACTTGTTGTTGTTTGCCAATTAATATCTGACAGGATTGCTCTATGGCCATAGCCAATTTATTGTGCAGCATAAGGTAATGTTGTCCAAATGATCAATTTTAATGGGCAATTAAGTATTTTAACGTAAATGTGCCTATTTTTTGGTGGTTTAGCTAATACTTATGTATGAAATTGAATTAATCGATGAATTGATTGCGTCAATCCGTATAATATTAACTATGTGCACCTTTTAAAAATTAAATTAATGAAAAGTATTCAAATAGAAGACGATCTTTACCACTTTATTGCTTCACAAACTCAAGACATAGGTGAAAGTGCATCGGATATTTTACGCCGGTTAGTTATGCCTCAATCGCTAACTTCCGCTAGGCAGGATACCCATGCTATTGCAGGAACAACTGACTATTCTTCTAGTGATAATAATGCCAACTTAGCAGATAGTACAACTGAGGCTTGCCAGGCTTCGGTTGTATTTAGCGAACTCGAAGGACAACAGTTACAAGCTATTCCTAAAATGGTGGAAAGATGGTTACTGGTTTTATCGATTATCCACAAACATAATTCCCATAAATTCAATAAGGTATTGGGTATGAGTGGGCGTAATAGAACATATTTTGCTACCGATAAAAATACACTGTTGGCGACGGGTAGTAGCACTAATCCTAAAAACGTGCCTGGCTCTGATTATTGGGTAATCACCAATAACAATACGGTTAAGAAAATTAACATGCTCAAAGAAGTGGCTGAGCAGGTGGGATTTAATTTATCTGAAATAGAACAGTTGATTTCAATATTTGCCCCTGAACACATTAAATAAAAAACAAGGATCATTATGGCTCTTCATCCAGAAGCAGGAAAACCCGCGAGTAAAGAGCAGTTGGTCAATGTTGCAAAGTTGACCAGTGCCTATTACACCAATCAACCAACAAAAGGTGATATTACTCAGGCTGTGTCTTTTGGTACGTCGGGGCATCGTGGAAGCTCATTTTTAAATACCTTTAATGATATGCATATTGCTGCTATCTGTCAGGCGCTAGCAGAATTCCGACAAGACCAAAATATTACAGGCCCGCTATATATGGGGATGGACACACATGCGTTATCTGAAGCCGCGTTTTCAACAGCAGTCGAAGTATTAGCGGCAAACCGTGTCAGTTTAGTCGTCCAAGAAGATCGTGGTTACACTCCAACACCTGTCATATCGCATGCTATTTTACAGCACAATTTGCATCATGGCGATAATTCAACGAAGGACCAAGCCGATGGTGTGGTGATCACGCCATCACATAACCCACCAGAAGACGGCGGTTTCAAGTACAACCCACCGCATGGTGGACCTGCAGATAGCGACGTCACTAATCTTATTCAACAACGTGCAAATGAGATCATCAGCAATGACATGGCTGATGTGAAACGTATGAGCTTGGCTGCCGCCTATGACTCTGCTTTCGTAACAGAAATTGATTTTTCTGAAGGTTATATTGACCAGCTCGACCAAGTAATCGATATGCAAGCCATTGCAAAAGCCGGATTAGTCTTAGGCACAGACCCACTAGGTGGAGCTGGTCTGGGTTATTGGGACAAAATAGCCAAACGTTATGGATTAAATATTGAAGTGGTCAACCGTAATGTTGATCAACAATTTGGTTTTATGCATCGAGATAAAGACGGGAAAATCCGCATGGATTGCTCGTCACCATACGCTATGACTGGTTTAATTAAATTGAAAGAAAAATTTGATGTGGCCTTCGGCAACGATCCTGATTTTGATCGTCACGGTATAGTGACCCCAAAAAGTGGCTTAATGAACCCCAATCATTACTTAGCGGTGGTCATTCAATATTTATATCAATACAGAACAGATTGGCCAAAAGATGTCAAAGTAGGTAAAACCTTAGTATCAAGTAGCATGATTGACCGAGTTGTGAAGAGTTTAGGCCGTGAATTAGCAGAAATGCCAGTAGGGTTTAAATGGTTTGTACAAGGGTTATTAAATAGCGAAATTGGTTTTGCTGGCGAAGAAAGCGCAGGTGGCATATTTTTGCGTCGTAATGGCAAACCGTGGGCAACCGATAAAGATGGTATTATCTTGTGTTTGTTAGCGGCTGAAATTATAGCTGTCACAGGCAAAGATCCTAGCGAGCATTATCAGGCACTAACCGAGCGGTTTTCGTCACCAGTTTATACCCGTATTGACATAGCAGCTAATCATGCTCAAAAACAAGTCTTAGGTAAGATGGATAAAAATGTTATTCACTCTACAGAACTCGCCGGCGAAACTATTACTGATATTCAAACCCGTGCTCCCGGTAATAATGCAGCTATTGGGGGGGTAAAAGTCAGTACTGCAAACGGCTGGTTTGCAGCTCGTCCATCAGGCACTGAAGAAATTTACAAAATATATGCAGAAAGTTTTAATGGCTCTGAACATCTAGACTTGCTGGTCAAAGAAGCTCAAGCATTAGTGGCTCAAGTGTTTAAAGCCGCAAATGTATAATTAATAAATACAAATTGTTTATTTTATGTAAGAAGCTTACGTTTTTTAATTGAATTCGTAAGCTTTTTTGTATATTTAACATTTATTTAACAAACTATCATAAAAATTCCTGCTAAAACTAGCTCACATATTTTTTCTGTAATTTTATTACGTCATTTAAAACCTAATGTTGGCAAATAACATTAGGGCAAGTGTCATCTGAATAAAATTAATTTGAGGTGTATCATGAGTGCGAAAATATCAGTATCTAAACCATCTTCTTTACCAAAAAAGGCCATGAAAGATGCGATCGTTAGACATTTACATTGTTCTTTAGGCACGGATGAAAATAAAGCAAATAATCATGCATGGTGGAAAGCAACATGCGCGTCAGTGCAAGAGCATGTGTTGGAGCAACTGCGTAAAACTCAAAAATCTCATTATATGAACGATACTCGTGCGGTGCATTATTTTTCTGCAGAGTTTTTAATGGGACGTTTAATGTCTAATAATCTGCATAACTTAGGCTTGTTCGAACAAACTGATCAAGCTTTGAAGGAATTGGGTGTTAATTTAATAGACATTATGGAAGAAGAGCCGGATATGGCTCTAGGTAATGGAGGGTTAGGTCGATTAGCAGCTTGTTTTATCGACTCGCTTGCAACGCTAGATATGCCAGCTGTTGGTTATGGTTTACATTATGAGCATGGCTTATTTCGCCAAGACATTAAAAACGGTGAACAAATAGAGCGCCCAGATAGCTGGCGTGATTATGGCAACCCATGGGAAATATGTCGCCCTGAGTCAATTCAAGAAATTCCTTTATATGGTTATGTCGAAACCAAATATGGTGAGAGTGGCAAAATTAAAAAAGAGTGGCACCCCGGGCTCATTGTTAAAGGATTACCCTGGGATATCCCTGTAGTGGGTTATGGTGGTAAAACGGTGAATGTTTTGCGTTTATGGCAAAGCCAAGCGTCAAGTTACTTTAATTGGGACGTATTTAATGCTGGTGGTTATGTGGATGCTCAGAGAGAAAACGTACAAGCCGAGACGATTTCTAAAGTTTTGTATCCGAATGATGAAACAGAAGCGGGAAAAGAGTTACGATTAATCCAGCAGTATTTTTTTAGTGCCTGCTCACTAAAAGACATTATTCGTCGTTATAAAAGAGCTCATGGAGATAATTGGAATCGTTTTTCCAGTCAAGTGGTTATTCAATTAAACGACACCCATCCTGCTATTGCTATCCCTGAATTGATGAGAATTTTGTTAGATAGAGCTGAACTTGATTGGGATAGTGCATGGAAAATTTGTAGTAAAACCTTTGCCTACACTAACCATACGTTGCTACCTGAAGCACTCGAAAAATGGCCTGCCCGTATGTTTGAAAAAATTCTGCCAAGGCACTTAGAGATTATTTACGAAATCAATCACCGCTTTATGAGTGAAGTAGAAAAAGTGTGGCCGGGTGATAATGCTATCAAACAGAAGCTGTCGATCATCGAAGAGGGCAACGAAAAGATGATACGTATGGGTAACTTGTCGGTAATTGGTTCTTTTGCTGTTAACGGTGTGGCCGAAATTCATTCGTCTTTAGTGAAGAAAAACCTGTTTCCTGAATTTCATGAAATGTGGCCAAATAAGTTAACCAATGTCACTAACGGTATTACACCGCGACGCTGGTTAAAGGCATGTAATCCTAAATTATCTGCCTTAATTGATGAAAAAATCGGTAATGATTGGCCTTTGCATTTAGAAAAGCTAGAGCAATTGAGTGAGTTTGCTGACAATGTTAAGTTTCAAAAACAATTTATGAAAATAAAGTATGAAAACAAAGTGACGCTAGCAAAAGAGGTATTGGCGTTAACAGGCATAGAAATTAATCCTAAAGCTATCTTTGATGTGCAAATTAAACGTTTACATGAGTATAAACGACAGCATCTTAACCTTTTACATATCATGGCGTTATATCGTCGATTGTTAGAAAATCCTAATTACGTCATGCAACCAAGGGTATTCATATTTGGTGCTAAAGCTGCGCCTGGTTATAAATTAGCTAAAGATATTATTTATGCAATTAATCAAGTGGCCGACAAAGTAAACAATGACAAACGAGTGAACAGTAAAATTAAAGTGGTGTTTTTACCTAATTACCGTGTCAGTTTGGCTGAAAAAATAATTCCTGCTGCAGATATTTCTGAACAAATCTCCACTGCGGGCTTAGAAGCCTCGGGTACAGGTAACATGAAGTTATCTCTAAATGGCGCATTAACAGTCGGCACCTTAGACGGTGCGAATATTGAGATAGCTGAAGAAGTGGGTGACGAAAATATCTTCATTTTTGGTCTAAATGTAGACGAAGTTCGTGAACTTGATGAAGTAGGCTATAACCCATTCGACTTTTATTACAACAATAAAGAAATCAAAGCAGTGTTGGACTGGCTTGAAACTGATTATTTCACTCCAGGAAAACCTGGTGCATTAGCATCAATAAAACGTAGTTTGTTAGAAGGGGGTGACCCTTACAAAGTATTAGCCGATTTTGAGTCTTATTCAGACGCACAAAAAAAAGCGGATAAGGCTTACGGAGATAAATCTGGCTGGGCAAAAATGGCAATACTTAATACCGCACGGATGGGAAAGTTTACTTCGGACCGCTCGATTAGAGATTATGTAGAAAAAATTTGGCAATTACAGCCATGTAAAGTAGAGTAATTTTTTAAGCGAAGAAAATGTAATGTAGCAGATGCTGCATCTACTGCATTACATTGAAAGCAAGTGTGTTTGCTAGTTGTAACACAAAATGGGAGTAGTAGGTCCTTACAGTGACATTCTTTTATCTAATAGATGATAGTTTATCACCGACTTTGAAAGATAATTTAGTGTGTTTTAAGGGACAGTATTTTTTAATGCGACATGAATCATTGTTAACTATTCCAAATCGTTATGTTTTTTTGGGTGAAATTGAGCAGCTTTTAAACAAAGATGCGGAACAATCTTTATTACTGATCGATATCGTTCGTTTTTCTGATGTAAGTAGTAATTTTGGTTATGATTATGGAGATAAAGTACTTTTAGAAATTGCTAATCGGATTGCATTTTTATTTAATGACAGTGCAAAATTTGGTCGAATTGGAGGTGATGTTTTTGGTTTGATTTTGTCTGGAGCACATCACCGAGAGCAACTTTATGATTTTTATAGCCACTTGGTTCAACACTTCAAAACTCCCATAAAATGTGATGACCATGCTTTTATTGCTGATTTTAATGTGGGTGCAGTATCTAACCCTAAAAATAATTGTGATATTAATAAACTTTTTTCACTAGCTGAAACGGCCCTAAAACGAGCAAAAGATAATAAATTCGATAATTTTCAATATGCGCAAAATTTAAACGTTGAAACTAATGGCCGAGCATTAGCTCTGAAAGCTGACTTAACAAGGGCTTTGAATCAGAATGAGTTAGAAATCTATCTTCAACCAAAAATTGAGTTAAATACGTTAAAGATTATAGGTGCAGAGTGTCTATTACGTTGGAATCACCCACTAGATGGTTTGATTTTTCCAGGGGCACTAATCGAAGCTGCTGAATCCTACAATATGATGAATGAGTTGGGTTATTGGGTTTTAGAGCAAGCTTTCAAACAGGCTGCACATCTTAATAGTCTGAACCTACGATTGAAAATTGCAGTGAATATGTCGCCATCTCAATTATATGATTTGAACTTTGCAAACAACCTTGAAAAACTAGCACTAAAATATCAAGTGGAATTATCTCAGTTTGAATTAGAGTTGACAGAAGATGTCGCTCTGTCTAATTCAATTCTAGTAAAAAAACAGTTGTTACAAATTCGATCCCTTGGCGCAACTATAGCGATTGATGATTTTGGTAAAGGTTATTCTAACTTAGCTTATCTACGTGATATCGAAATTGACAGTATTAAAATTGATAAGTCGTTTATTATGCAGATAGACGAAAGCCCGGTTAACCGTGCAATAGTTGAAGCGAGTCAGTTGATCGCTAAAGCTGCAAATTGTGAATTGATTGCTGAGGGTATTGAAACTATTCAGCATCTACATATTTTACGTGAAATTGGTGTTTTATATGGACAAGGTTTTCTGTTTTCCAAAGCTGTTCCTTTAGACGATTTTATATTATTAGCAAATAAAGATGTAACTGTCGGCACATCCTTTGTGCGTGAACAACAGAGCAGTTAATGTAACGTGTATAAATATATTATCGGTTTAAATAAGAGAGTTAATATGCTGATTAGCGTAACATTGATACCTTAGAATCATTTGTGCGGTCAATACTTACTCTTTATGCAAAATACATTCAAAAAATCAATTCAAAATACGATCCAAACATTGAAACAACAGGGAAACTTTCTTTCGTTATCGCGCTCTCAACCTTCACTTTTTGCAGCCTCTTTTCAGTTTTTTATCGGTGCTCATACACAAGTAAATGTCCTTGCTGAGGGTATTATCAGTTTTGAAACTATTGCTAAGAGTGATAAAGATATTGTGCTTTCTTGCGGTGTACATGGAAACGAAACGGCTCCTATAGAGATCTGCGAAAACTTAGTCAAAAATATTTTGCTAGGTGAAATAATTGTCAAACAACGGGTATTGTTTTTATTTGGAAATTTACCCGCCATGGATATTGCCGAACGATTTATTGAAGAAAATATGAATCGTCTGTTTAGCGGGGAACACCAAAACCTAGCTTCTGGACAACAGATGAATGCTGAAAGACTCAGAGCGAAACAATTAGAAGATGTAGTTAAAAATTTCTATCTTGTAGTAGAAAGTAAACAGCTGAGATGTCGCCTTCATTATGATTTACATACTGCTATTCGAGCATCTAAAAATGATAAATTTGCGGTCTATCCATTTCAAAATGGTAAACCCTGGGATAAATATCAACTACAGATATTGTTAGCCTGTGGAGTAAACACTATATTGTTATCTGGCAACCCAACAACTACTTTTAGTTATTATTCAGTAAACGAATGTGACGCCCATGCATTCACGGTGGAATTGGGTAAGGTAATGCCATTTGGGCAAAATAACATGGATGATTTTAGCAACGTGGTTGACACTCTTACTCAGTTAATTTGTGCTAAAGAGTTGCGACTTAAAAACTACACAAACGCAGATTTTTTGATTTACGAAGTGAATCAAGTAATCAATAAGCAACAAGATGACTTTGTCCTCAACTTTGCATCAGATGCACCTAATTTTAGTGATTTTCCAAAAAATTATTTATTAGCTTCAGAAACTGGTAACGAATACCGTGCACAATTTGAGGGTGAAGCGATTGTATTCCCCAACGCCAATGTTGAAATTGGACAGCGTGCGCTGTTAACTGTGATACCTACTAATATTTAAGACATTTTATGACTTTTTTTGTTTTACATCCTCAATTAGAAAAAGATAGCGAATTAGTCACTGAGTTAATGTTGTGTTCGGTGCGGCTAATTAATGATATCAATTATCCTTGGTTAATTTTAGTACCTAAAGTCGATAACATTAGTGATGTAATTGACTTAAGTGATGTTCAGCAGCGAATGTTATGGCAAGAATCTGCATTAGTTAGCCGGGCACTTAAACATTTGTTTACACCTGATAAGTTGAATGTCGCGGCGCTTGGGAATATGGTGCCTCAATTACATTTACATCATATTGTGCGTTATAAAAATGATGTAAGTTGGCCGAAACCTATTTGGGGGCAAGTCCCGTCTAAAGCTTATTCAGACAAACAACTGAGCAAACAAATTGAATTAATTAAGACTGAAATCAAAACAAGGAATGATCAATGATAGTAACAACAACTCATCAGCTAGAAGGTAAAAAAATTGAACAGTATTTAGGTATTGTTGTGGGTGAAGCCGTTATGGGTGCTAATATATTTAAAGATATTTTTGCTTCTATACGCGACATCGTTGGTGGCCGTTCAGGCGCATACGAAGACGAACTAACAAAAGCTCGAAAAATTGGTTTTCAGGAATTAGAACAAGAAGCCCTATCAATCGGTGCCAATGCCATCGTTGGTGTTGATATTGACTATGAAGTGGTAGGTAAAGGTGGGTCTATGTTAATGGTAAGTATTAGTGGAACTGCTATTAGGTATGTTGATAAGTAGCAATGTTGAGTAATTTAAACTCTTAAAAATCAGAACGTTATAAATTTATCTGTAGACGAATGTTTCATTAAAATGTCTAGTAGTAATTCTGGGCGATATCAATAATATCT
>OOGD01000147.1_pt1 | contig 16242 bp, 12 predicted proteins | sample 1670381 | NCBI WGS metagenome assembly OOGD01 (sample SAMEA98146918, study PRJEB22522) | marine metagenome | biome: marine biome; feature: marine water body; material: sea ice | place: Arctic Ocean | collected 14-Sep-2015 | depth 1.3 m | reverse complement strand
GGATTACGCTTCTCTAACTATTACGGCAATAATTGCTTGGCAGTTTGGTCGAAGCCGATTGGTATACGCCTGTTTTCTACTCTTTTTTATAGCGACTGGAAGAGAATTAACGTTAACACCCGAAATGCTTGAGGTGAGGTATAACGGTATATTATTTGGTTTTATTTTTTTACTTTATAGCAAGGATAAAGGATTTTATGCCCTCAACTTGTGTTTTAGTTTAACTGTTTTGTTATTATTGTTTGTGTTGAGCTGGTTTGCGATACCGTCAATACAACTATTCAGTCAGACATGGTTAACCTTGATTGACAGCCTACTATTTCAATTATCACCGCACATTCGCGCTTTTATCACTCCTTTAAACAGTGTTTTATTAATTATTGGATTATTGCTTGGGTTGTTAAGGTTATTTCAAAAAACCGACAATACCCACAATGCTTTGTATTTTGCCTTGGCATTAAGTGCGTTTATGCACATTTATCAGGATGTCGAGTTTGGACTGGTCACAATAATTAGTTTGATGAGTTTGTTCTGTTATTCAATACTCAAAGATAGCTTTATGATGGCCTTCAGAGATGAGCTAACAGATATTCCTTCAAGACGTGCACTGGTGCAATATGTGCAAACTCTTGGACGTAAATATAGTGTAGTGATGTGTGATATCGATCACTTTAAAAAGTTTAATGATACCTATGGTCATGACGTGGGTGATGAAGTATTAAAGTTGGTGGCCAGTAAATTAAATAACATATCAGGTGGTGGAAAAACATTTCGTTTTGGTGGCGAAGAATTCATCATCATTTTTCCTCGTAAAACAGCGGCGCAAGTAATACTTTTTGTCGAAGAAGTACGTCGAACTATCGCCGATTACGACATAACACTTAGAGCCAGTCCTCGACCACCTAAATCAAAAAAGGTTTTAGCTAAAAAACTTTTAGCAAAAAAAACTTTTACTAAAAAGATAACCACAGAAAAGATCGTCAAAGTGACAAGTAGTTTTGGTATTGCACAACGAACCAAAGAATACTCAAGCTTTGATAACATAATGAAACAAGCTGACATAGCGTTGTATGCGGCAAAAAAAAAGGGAAGAAATTGTGTGAAGGTAGCAAATCAATGAGTCTAGGCCTATGAATATTGAAAATATTAAAGGCATTAAAAAATTACTCATTTTAGGATATGTATGGCCTGAGCCAAATTCATCTGCCGCTGGTAGCCATATGATGAGTTTATTAACTTTATTTGTTAAGCAAGGTTGGCAAGTCACTTTTGCTAGTCCTGCACAGCAAACTGAACATAAAGAAGATTTGACTAGATTAGGTATTGATGAACGGGCAGTAACGCTTAATTGTAATAGTTTTGACGACTTCATCCGGGATCTCAACCCTAATACGGTGTTGTTCGATCGTTTTATGCTTGAAGAACAATTTGGCTGGCGAGTAGCTAAACATTGCCCCGATGCATTACGCATATTAGATACCGAAGATTTGCATTCACTTCGTCATGCAAGACACCAAGCTTTAAAACAAAATCGACAATTAGAAAAGGAAGATTTAAATAGTGATGTGGCTAAAAGAGAAATAGCAGCTATTTTTCGCTGTGACTTAAGTTTGATTATTTCGGATTTTGAAATGGAACTACTCAAAAACCATTACTTAGTACCTCAAAAAATTCTATTACATTGCCCTTTTATGCTCGACTTAGAACACTTTACAACATCAGAAAAAAGCTATTCTGACAGGCAACACTTTATTAGTATTGGTAACTTTCGCCATGAGCCGAACTGGGACGCAGTACTATTTTTAAAACAAAACATCTGGCCAATAATTCGCAAACAATTACCTAAAGCCGAGTTGCATATATATGGCGCCTATCCACCACCAAAAGCAACACAATTACATAATTCCAAACAAGGATTTTTAGTTAAAGGTTGGGCAGAAGACGCCAAACATGTCATGCAACAAGCAAGGGTATGTTTAGCCCCGTTGCGTTTTGGTGCAGGTATAAAAGGTAAATTAGCAGAAGCTATGTTTTGTGGCACACCTAACGTTACTACTCACATTGGTATTGAAGGCATGACGATGGGTTTGGACTGGGCTGGGTTGATAACAGTTTTAACTGATTTTGATAACCAAGAAAACATGGCTATAGACTTTGCAAAACATGCAGTGCAACTCTATGAAAACCAGACGCTGTGGCACAAAGCACAAAAACAGGGGTACCAGCTTATTAAAAATAATTTCGATAAAGACAAAATCCAAGCGAAATTACTGACACGTATATTCACTATACAAAACAACTTGGACACCCATCGTTCAAACAACTTTATTGGGCAAATGTTGCAACATCATTACATGAAAAGTACCCAATACATGGCGCAATGGATTGAAGCCAAAAATCGTTGAAATGAATGTTTAACATGTCTTTACACAAGCTCACTGAGACATATTTCAGGGCTCTTATTGATTAGATGTTTGGAAGGGATGTACTTGATAATCACCCATATTTTTATGTCAAACTTATGTTCCACTTCAGTTCGATTCTTTATCAATTTGAACCTACAGTATTTTTATTCTAGTACCAATACGATGGCATCCAATTTAAATTCTTTTGAGTATTTTTTAGGTGCTGCCATTTTCTATCCCAAGTTAAGATTATTATGTCTTAACTTGGGTAGTCGGATCTATTCAACCAGGTCAAATCTTGATGATGGCTTTTGGGTTAGTACGTTACAAAACACTTTTTCCGAGGCTAGCAAACCGGTGATGACCAGTGAGGAACACTTTGTGGGTAGCGATAGTCTGGTCCAGAAAAATCTCTTGAAGATAGCTCTATCGTTATGACATCGATTCGTGAATCACGCAACTTGCTAACCAGCACTGGTAAGTCTTATAAGAAATAATTTCTTTGGTATTATATATGATGGTAAAATTAAATTTCACGACTGTTTGGTACGCCAATCTTCCAAACATTCCAATTTTTAACGATATGGTCTGAAATAGTACTTCCTACTAGCATTATATTTTCAACCGTTTCGGCAAAACCACCAGCAGTTTCTCCAGGTGCTGGGTCAAGGTGTTCTAAAGTGGTTTCGTTTGGGTTACCTTGATCAAAATTAACTGAACCACGCAAACTCAGAATTCGTTGTTTACCGTAAAGTCGATTTATCACTTGAGTAATCGCAGTAGCTTCCATCTCAGTTGTTATATAATCATCTGCACCATATAACTCGCTTATATATTGGGCTTGTTTTGATAACCCAGGTCCATGAAAAAATGTATCACCAGTAATATGAGTGCCCTTTAGCACTTTAGGTAATCGTCTTGCAGCAGGCTGTGGATAACGCATTCGGTAAACTTGTGCACTCGCAGAGTCTTTCAATTTTATATCCGAGGTTAACGCCATGCCCCATTTAACTAGCAAAGGGTTGAGTTGGTATCGGCGGATGCTTTCATATCCTTTACGTGGCATAAAAGTCGAGGCACCTGCCTTACCTTCTTCTGGTGCCCAGCGGTGGCCTAAATCGTAATCGATTACCCAACTGCCCCATGTCACGTCACCTATGGTTCCTCTTGACGGTGGTGTGCCTCCCACTCCACTTAGAATGAAATAAGTATTTGTAAAATCAAACTTATTGTTTAATAAAATAGCCTGCATGGATGCAGACGATGCAACTTTACCCATGCCTAAGATGCCACCACATATACCGTCGTTATCGCAGAAAACAGGTTTAAGTGTGCCTTTTACATCTATTGGTTGGCTGTCTCTAAAATAACGTTGATACCAATGCTGGAACTCACCAGCTTTATCACCTGTGTTCGCACCAATTTCAAACATGGCAGCTATAAATACTTTGACTTGAATAGGTTTGTTACTGGCGGCTAAATGGTTACAAAACGTAATTGAAAAAAATAAAGTTAGCCCTGATATTTTGTGCATTTCTGGAATATTCCTCTGTAATGAAATTGTTTATCGACTTACTAAAACGGCTTACTTCAATGATCCTCAGATTCAACCTTAACGTCTACTATCAACAACTTTTTCCAATGTTGCCAAAAAAGGTAATGGTTCATAATTAATGGGTAACTGGATTAATTTTTCAGCTTTTGTATTGAGTACCAATAAAGTAGGAAAACCAGTCACTTGGTAGTTTTGCATAAAACTTTTACCCTCTGGTGACTCGTACTCAATTCGCACATAAACAAAGTCTTGTTTAAGTTGTGTTTTAACCCGTTCATTAGAAAACACCTGTTCATCTAATTTACGACAGGCTGGACACCAAATAGCTGACATATCTGCTAACACTAACTTATTTGAACGTTTGGCTACCTGCAGGGCTTCCTCTAAGGTAATTGATTCTAAACCTGTTGCATCTATGGCTTGTTGTCCTAGATAGCCCTGCACGGTTTTATTACTGTAGTAGCCCATGACTGATATTAGTATGATGATCCCACATATATCTAATACTTTTCTAACAGGTGAGCGTGTCTGGTCATTTGGTTTGTTGATTGACATCTAACTATCTTAAATAGAATTGGTGGATTGTAGTTGGCAATATTCAATGATTTTATCTACCACAGCAGATAATCCATTGCCTCTGGATTGACTGAGGTGTTTACCTAAATGTAATGTTTTAAGATAATCAGCTAAGTTAAACATTAAAACTTGATGCGCGGTCTTTCCTGAAAGTGCTTCAAACACCACGGCCAACAAACCACGTACAATCTTGCTAGGCGAATCGCCCTCTAACACAATGCTGCCTTCATTTATAAAACACCTTATCCATACTTGGCTTTCACACCCATGCACCGCGGATGTTTCTGTTTTATATTGGTCTTTTAGTCTGACTAAACTTTTGCCTGCTAACATCAGTTGCCTGTACGTTTGATCCCAGCTTTTTGCCTGTTTAATTAATTCGGCAATGGGTGTTAGTGATCGTTTTATTTGGTTGGAGTCAAACGATGTGGCAACTGTTTTTATTTGAGTTGCAGACTCAGTTAACAAATTAATACATTCCGTAAGTGCTTGACCAAAACTATTGATATCAGCACTGTTATTGTAAGCCGCAAGGGACACTCTGATGGTGCCATCAATACCTAATGTCTGCATCAAGGGCATAGCGCAGTGATGCCCTACCCTAACCGCAATATTACGCTTATCTAACAACACGGCTAAATCGTAATGACTGACCCCTTGTACGGTAAAAGATTGCACACAAATACTATTAACTATATCACCCCATAACCTAACCTGCGGAATAACTGACAATGTATCAAGCAACTGTTTATACAAATTGTTTTCAAGCACTAACAGCTCATTTCTGTGCTGTTGAATAAACTCACTGGCAACACCTATACCCAACACACCTACAATATTTGGTGTACCAGCCTCAAACTTTAGCGGTGGTGCTTGAAATGTGGTGTGTGCAAAGCTGACTTGTTTAATCATCTCACCACCTAATTGATAAGGTGGTAGTTGCTCGAGTAAGTCGTACTTACCATATAATACACCTATGCCAGTAGGGCCAAACATTTTATGGCCACTAAACACATAAAAATCACAATCCAATTGTTGAACATTCACTGTTAAATGGCTGACGGCTTGTGTACCGTCTATTAATGTTAAAGCGCCTACTTCTTTAGCCTTGGCAATAATAGTTTCAATAGGATTGATGTTTCCTAGCGCATTTGATACGTGACCTATGGCAACTAAAGCGGTACTAAAAGTGATCATTTGTAATGATTCTTCAAGCTTTAACACACCGTTAATATCTATTGGCATTACCTGAAGCTGCAAATTAAGAGTTTGAGCTATTTGTTGCCAAGGTACGATATTAGCGTGGTGTTCCATTGCTGATATTAAAATACTATCACCTGCTTTAAAAACACTTTTAGCCAAGCCACTGGCTACAAGATTGATACTTTCAGTAGCACCTTTAGTCCAGATAATTTCTTTGTGACTTTTAGCGCCAATAAAATGTTGAATATGTTTGCGAGACTGCTCAAATTGTTCGGTAACATTGGCTGCCAAATGATGACTAGAACGATGCACATTAACCGTTCGCTCTTGATAGTACTGTTGAGTAATATCGACAACTGTCTGCAATTTTTGACTGGTTGCAGCGCTGTCCAAATAGACACAGCGTTCTAAACGTGAATTAGAAAAAAAAGGAAAATATTGGCGTAGAGTGTTAGATGACTTAGATGACATTAATTTTATAAGCAAATAAATTGTCCTATTATTGTTGTCAATCGTGGTCAGATTAGCAAGGTATTTCAGCTGATCCACGATACACAGTATTTTCAATATATTATATTAAGTATTAAAATCCTGCATTGATAAACAATGTTTAATGCTGGGTATCAGATCTTCTTGATGATGATTCACATATAACAAAGTGGTCATCCCTTCCCTTGCGAGTAAATCAATCAAGGCCAATACTTTTAGACGGTTGATATCGTCTAGACCATTACATGGCTCATCTAGAATCAATAAAGCTGGATGTTTAACCATTGCACGAGCAATCAGCGCTAAACGTTGATCGCCAAAAGACAGCTCTTGAAAAGACGTGGCAGCTTGCTTGTCTAATCGCATCAATACCAACCATTGTTGTGCTAATGTCGTCTGATTTTTTGTTGCTTGTTGATACATGCCAACACTGTCATAAAAACCAGACAACACCACATTTAACAATGAACAGTTCACTCGATAATCTAAATGAAAAGCATTAGACAAATAGCCTATGTATTGTTTGATTTGCCAGATACTTTCACCACTGCCACGTTGATAGCCAAACACATAAATATCGTTCACATAACACTGCGGATGATCACCTGTAATCAAATTCAATAAGCAGGTTTTGCCAGAACCATTTGGGCCAGTTACTTGCCAATGTTGTTGCGGTCGAATCGTCCAATTCAAATTACTAAAAACAATGTTTTCAGCATAGTTAACCTTGACACAATTTAACTTTACGAGAGGTGCAGACGCGTCTAAAGGATGTGGAGCAAAACTATCACCGTCTTTTACTGGTAATATTAAGTCTTGTTGCTGCATATGTTGTAACTGACTAATATGAGTGAGTCGTTCAGCTAAATCATTATCTACATCTGTCTGCCACTGAATAGTGCCTGACTGCATCAGCACTAACTGCTCACAAAAGATTGGGATTTCGCTTAAACGATTGAGTACTAAGATTAAAGTAATCTTGGTGGATAATTCCAAAAGCAACACATTAAAGTCAGCGCAAGCTTGTTTGTCTAATCCATCCCATGGTTCGTCTAGAATTAATAATTCAGGTTGCCTCAATAATGCTTTAGCCAACATTAACTTTCGGGTTTCACCAGTAGACAAAGCACGAAATGGACGCTGCAACATATCAGCGAGCGCGAAAACGTCGCTCACTCTTGCTAGTAGCGTTTGCTCAATATCATTAGGGCGTAAACCTTCAAGTAATATTTCTTCAACTGTGGTGGCGATTGGAATGATATCTAGAATGTCAGCACAATCTTTTTGCTTCTCAGCTTCTATTAATGCCTGTTGTTGCTCAACCGACACCCAGCCAACATGAGACGTCACTTGCCGCTGTCCATCTTGTAATTCACCGCGGCCGGCAACCAATGCTGCAAGTGCAGATTTTCCACTGCCATTTGGTCCCAATACAACGGTGTGCTGTAACGGCTTTACCAAAAAGGAGTCAATATGTAGATGAAAATGTTCAGCAAAAATAACATGGCAGTTTTGAAGTGTTGCTAACGACATAAATATAAACGTTAAAAAATTTGCTATATCCTAGCAGAAAATTTATTCCGTTCATTCTAATCTCATAATCTATGGCTCATTAATTTGTGTCACCTGATAAATTAAATTAGACCTTCACTACCGTGTGCATTGAATATGTGAACCAATAAACAAACATATTTTAAATATTCTATTCAATTCAATTCAATTAACGTAATTGAGTTATAACTCAACCACTGACACAACCAATGGCTAGAATCTTATCTACCGATAATTGGCAAATCGGCTTAATAATGCTAGCTCTAAAACAGCCAGAAAATTACAGAAACGAAAAATATGACATCAAAGAGTGATGCAATTCCTATCAAATTTTATAGAACCATACACCATTCCTAATGACCTAAACACATCTACGCTCACACGCAAATATAATGCTGTGGCCATTAATATATGACAAAAACTATTAGGTTATAAATTAGGTTATAAATAGTGTTAATCATTTAAAGAGTCATTCTTTGTCTCTTTTTTAACACTTGTATCATCTTTAATATCCTCACTTTGGTCATCAACAATATCTACATCGTTTTTTGTATTAGTTTCAGAAGTGGTTTCAACATTCTCATTATTCTCATCTAGTTTGGAACTTGGTGTTCCATCTGGAAAAGATAGAAAAGGAAATGGCATTTCATCGGTCTTGAATGTTAGAAACAAAGTGATCTGATACAGGTAAGTGCTTAGATTCTGACCGAGGGGTAACACCGCTTTATTGATCTGCCCTTTAAAAAGCAGTGTTACAAATTGAAAAATGGCTACTAAGGTCACTATTAATTTTGCTACTCCCGAGATAATGGAAAAAACAACCATAAACAAACCTCGCTTCCATGTATCCATATTAGTTAATGTTGCTTTAGTCTTTTCGTTCATTTGAGTCTCCTGAAATAATATTTGGGTTATACGATTTATTGTTCTTAGGTAATATAAAGCAATTATGAAGCCAATAATATTAAGTCTTAAAATCAACAAGTTAGATAATAAGTTAAATTATAATGTGTAAAAAACACAAGATATTATGTTTTAAAGCCAATTTGTGATGAAAACTACTCAACCTCAGATAAATATAAATATTTAATTGGAGTCATATTAAAATTAATTAAGGGTGGTTTCACGTTAAGAAGACACAACCAACATGAGTGGTATAGGTTTCAATTTATGTTAAATACGGATTGACGCAGCATGTAATTCTGGCGTGCTTTAAATAGACATCCATCGTGATTTTTTAATTTCAGTTTGGATGTCCTGAAAAATCCCTTGCTGTTATTCACTCCCACACCTTGTTAATTGCACCTCTTCAATGTTGCCCGCCGGCACAAAACCAAATACCTGACCGTAAAAACTCAGTTCAGAATTAAGTGCTTTGATATTATTTGCTGGTTGTCTAAAGCCATGTCCCTCACCTTCAAAAGTGATATAGGCAGTATCAATACTATTATCTTTTAAGGCGTTAAATATTAATTCAGATTGATTAGGCGGAACTACTTTATCGTCTAATCCCTGAAGTAACAGCAAGGGAGCCGTTATATTTTCAACACTGTTAATAGGTGAACGTCGATCGTAGACGCTTTTCATCTCAGGGTAAGGTCCTATTAGTTGGTCAAGATATCGCGATTCAAACTTATGGGTGTCTCTAGCTAATATACCTAAATCACTGATCCCATAATAGCTGGTACCTGCTTTAAATACATTTTGAAACGCCAAAGCCGCCAACGTAGTATATCCACCAGCACTACCACCTCGAATGGCGACTTTATCAGCATCTATAAAACCTTCAGAAGCGAGCCACTTAACGCCATTTGATACGTCTTCAACATCCACTATTCCCCAATTGGGATAGAGTTTTTTCCTAAACGTTCTACCATATCCGGTACTACCTCTATGGTTTACATCAAAAACAGCAAATCCTCGGCTTGTCCAAAATTGAATACCTGGATTTAGGCTTGAATCTGTAGCACTAACAGGCCCTCCATGTACCTTAACGATAAGCGGAGGCGAGGTATCTTTTGCACCTGTAAAATTACTATTTTGAGGAGGATAATAGAAACCGTATGCTATTTCATCGATTCCAGTAGGAAATTTAACTGACTGGGGTAGAGATAGAAAACTTTTTTCTATTTCAGGTCCATTAGGCTGATAAATTTTTTCGTAGTTGTTATCTGTTAACTTATATATGGCGTTGCCCGAACTAGGTGTTGATGCCCTAAAGTAAACAGTATCACTTGCCACAGAAATTGAATCAGCTGATGAGAATACATCCCCAATGTTGATCATTTCACCTGTAACTAAGTTAACTCTCGCGATGTGAACACTTCCCTGCTCTGAGTAAGCAATAATGGCGTAATCATCATTTTCAATGCTATAGCTATTAATTTCAATTTTTTTATCAAGCACTTTTTGTGGCTTTTTCTGCTTTTCAGATGGGTTCTCTATCCGATATAAAGTCCACCAATCTTCGTAATCGGCAATGAAATAAAGCATGCCATTTTTAGAATAATGAGGATGTTTTATCGACACATTACCATCTTGTGGGACTTCAACAACACATTCAATTAAACCCTCTTCACTAAAATTAATCACGCGTAATTGTGTATCGTCCCAAGGCATATTCGGATGTAGCCAAGTGACAAAAGCAACTGATTTGCCATTTGGTGATAGATGCGGGGCACTGACAAAATCCGTTCCTTCGAATAATATTGTTTCTTTATTCGCCTCGTGTACGTTGATAGCCACAAGCGTATTGATGGGTTCACCGATGCCTCGATGATCTTCTCTGACACAAATAAGACGATTATTTTTTTGATCTGCAATACATTCCATATATCGCAAGCCCGGACTAGTGATAGCCTGAGGTGTGCCATTTTGCGAAATGCGATATATTTTCTGATCAGTAAATTCAGAATAATAAATGTCTTCTCCAGTAACTAAATAAGGACGTCCGCCGTATTCATGAACACGAGATCTAACACTCACTTTACTTGACGTTAGCTGTATTGCAGTATTTGATTCATTTAATTTGAAAAGTACATTTTTGCCATTTGCTGATGCTTTTGACTCTACGAAATAGAGTTGATTATTTTCAACTGTAAGATACGAAACGTTGTCTGATACTTCAAAAATACTCGCTGCAGTGATGGGTGATTCCCAAGTTCCGTATGCTGCTGTGGTGTGACTCATTGTTTCAGGCGCCTCAATGTTTGGTTTAAAAACTTAGCAAACAGTAACAACTACACTATTAAATTTGTGACTGTTTTTGCATTTATTATTGGTCGATAATGTTTATTTATAATTAAAAAATAGCGAACAGTTTATGTACAGCCATGTCTTACTTGTCGCGAAAATCATACCATGTGCCTTCATTTTTTTAAAAGTAGTTGTATAGAGATGAACAAGACAAGCGTTCCAAATTTGGTAAATCAAAGTGAACATTTATTAAAATTTTGCTCACTCATTAATCCAACCACCAAGAGTAGTCCACGTAAAATAATAGTTAAAACATATCCTCAAATAAATTCACCGACTGATGTCTGATAAAAAGTTTATTTTGAAATATTTGTTGGTTAAAAAAAGTAATACTTCAGAACGGATTTGACTATTGAGGTTTCACCTTAGAACTTCAGCATTGTTTGATTATTATGGTGATAAAGTTTTATTTGCAAGGTTGTGTATATAGTTGCATATGTCGGTGGAAGTTATATTAATGACTTTATTATTACTAACTCCATACGCTTTACAATATTTTATCTTTGCAAGGGTTAGACTCAATTCAATAAAGTGCTTATCTCGGCTTAACCTCAATAAACACAACAGAACGTCTTTTAATCGAGAATCAACATTAATATCAAAAGCACTAAATATAACCAAGTATGCTGAGTTTTTAATTGTTAATGCTTGGGTCGCATAACAATAACCATGACAGCGAGAGGCTAAAAATTCTGGGTATGCACTAATAATGTAGCTAGACACATTAGCGAGTATGTGTTCAGTAACCCCAATATTCACTAACCATATAGTATTGCGTTGGTCACTTACGTAAACCTGACGGTTTAACTCACTTTTGATCAATTGTTGTCTAGCTTGTTTGAATAAATTTGTGAACAAACTGGGAAGTAGCGATTCATTTAGTGGTTTTTCTACGCTAATTTTAATGACACTATCATTTATAGCGCGTTTTGTTAACCTGTCAGATAGGGTGCAAAGAGGTTGAATTAGGTCACTTTTTAGATCGGCGGGTAAAAAGTCTTCATTGGTTATTGATGTTTTGGCAGCACTTTTAATTTCTTTGTAGACATAGACCTTTTGATTGTAAAGATCTTGCAGCCACAAGTGATAAACATCAATAAGCTTATTAATTGCTTCAGAGTACTTTTTTTGATTATGCCCATCATCCTCACTCTGTTTATGCTGACTCTTTTTGTTATCTAAATCTACTTTAACTTGTTTAGATTGATTCTGTTGCTCAGGCAATAATGCAATTAAGTTTGATATTTTTTCAATATCAGCATTAGCGGTAACCAAAGTAATATTATTTGCATGGTAAAAACGTTGATGAAAATAAGTCAAATCGTTCAGCGATAAATCACCAATTGATTTACTAATACCCCCATAACAGAAGTCATCTTGTTTGTTACTAACAGATACCTTTTTATGTGCCTGTTCTATACCGAGCAATTCCTGATAAATGACACCTTTATTATTGCCATCATGAATTTCACAGCGCAGATCTTCAGCATCAAAAACAGGGTTAAATATACCATTTAATAAGTAATTAATAACCAGTATAAAGGTGTGAGAACATTGACTTTGGCAATGAAAACAAGTCGTATCAGAAAACGTAGATGCGTTAATTTTGGCGTCTGTTAAGGAGGTAAGTTGAAATAAAGTTTCTGGTTTTGGAAATGCCGCACTGCGACGAAAAGCCATATGTTCAACGCCATGAGCAACACCGCTATTGTCGAATATAGGTGTATTAACTATAAAAATAGCACTAAAACCATCGCCATTGATGATATTAATATGCTTTAAACCATTTTTATGACGATACACATCTTTTGTTAACAGTGAAGTCACGTTTATATTTTTATGCGGGCAATGTTCAACGTCGTATCTTTGGCATACTTCATTGCGTTTTGATTAACACGTTTGACTATCTCTTTTGTCGGTTTAGATGCTCTTGCAATAGCCAGCTCAATTAAGTGATGATCTTCTGATTTACTACAGACAGGATCAGTTTTATGCATGTCACCCGTCATCATAAATGCCTGACAACGACACCCACCAAAGTCTTTTTCTTTCTCATCACATCCTTTACAAGGTTGCGGCATCCAATTATCACCGCGGAAATAATCAAAGGAAAAATCTTGCTGCCATATATCAGCAATAGTTTTATCTTTAACGTTTGGGAAAGTAAGAGGCAGCATTTTTGCACTATGACAAGGTAACGCTGAGCCATCTGGTGTAACGGTTAAAAAGGTTGTTCCCCAGCCATTCATGCATGCTTTGGGTCTAGTTTCAAAATAATCAGGTGTAACAAAAATAAAATGTGGCCCCTTACCCTGTTGTTGTGCTCTAAATTCATTAACAATACGCTCAGCTTGTTCTAGCTGTTGTTGTGACGGTAATAAATGATCACGGTTTTCATACGCCCATCCATAATATTGTGCGGTTGCTAACTCGACATAATCAGCTTCTAACTCACAACTTAAGCGCATAATGTCAGCGATTTGGTCGAGATTTTGTTTAGATAATACAAAGTTAAGCACCATGGGGTAACCTTGGGCTTTAACTGACTTAGCCATTTTAAATTTCTGCTCATAGGCATTACCGCGACCTGCAATTGCATCATTTAGCTCAGGATCAGCGCCTTGGAAGCTTATTTGGATATGGTCTAAGCCTACTTTTTTTAAGGTAGCAATCCGTTTTTCGGTTAGACCGATACCAGAAGTAATTAAATTGGTATAAAAACCTAGCTCTCTGGCATGTTTGACAAGTATTTCTAAATCCCTGCGCAATAATGGCTCACCACCAGAAAAACCTAGTTGTACAGAGCCTAATTCTCTTGCTTGACTGAATACATCACACCACTGCTGTGTGGTTAACTCATTTTTTGTTTCACTCATCTGTGTTGGGTTTGAACAATAAGGGCAGTGTAAAGGACAATCATAAGTGAGTTCAGCGAGTAACCAAAGTGGTGGACCAACGATGGCTTCATCATCATGCTTTGATGGAAAGGTTAAAGATTGACTAGTCATAATAAAGCCACTTTTTTTCAATGGCTATGGTAATAAATTCATCCACATCGGCAGTTAAGTTATTGGCGTCTGGAAATTTACTTTGCAATGCCTCAGTAATATGTTCAGCGTTTGTTTTCCCGTCAATAAGCTGCATGATTTCGCCCGCACCGCCATTGAGTTTAACCATGCCTTCTGGAAATAATAATACGAAGCAGTTTTGAGCTTTTTCCCACTGAAGGCGAAACATCGGATTGAGTGATAATATCGATAATGATGTGCTCACTTAAATACGCCTCTGTGATGGATAGGATTGTTAATTACGTCTTGACCAACAACTTGTTGATATGGTGCCCTGCTTTGTTGGTAGGCTAATGTCATCGAATCCAACATACTCCATAAAATATCCAGTTTGAACTGCAAAATATTTAAAGCCTCTTCTTGTGCTTTGCGACCAGTAAAGTGATCTAAGGTTATTTGCAAACCATGATTTACATCGCGTCGAGCTTGCGATAGACGCAATTGAAAATAACTTAATCCGTCGGATTTTATCCACGGGTAATTTTTTGGCCAACTATCGAGGCGGCTTTGATGTATTTCAGGGGCAAACATTTCTGTTAGTGACGAGCAGGCAGCTTGTTGCCAGTTTGCTTTTTTAGCAAAATTAACATAGGCATCTACAGCAAAACGAACACCTGGAAGGACAAATTTTTCGTCCAATAGGTCTTGTCTGTCTAAGCCCACCGCGTCTCCTAAACTAAGCCAAGCTTCAATACCACCCAAGGTCTTTTCACCCACACTGCCATCATGGTCTAAAATACGTTGAACCCACAAACGCCTGGTTTCCATATCACGGCAATTTGCTAAAATTGCCGCATCCTTGATCGGGATACTAGCTTGATAATAAAAACGATTAGCAACCCATCCTTTTATTTCATCCTTACTACATTCACCATTATGCATCGCAATATGGAAAGGGTGGTGGATATGGTAAAACCGACCTTTGTCTCTGAGTTTATGTTCAAACTGTTCTCTGGTCCAAGCTTGCATAAAAAGGGGCCTATAAATTAAAGTTAAATCGTTATTTCCATGCCATCTGTGGCAATTTCAACACCGTTGTCTAAAACAAATTGATGCTGAGGGGATTCTTCATTCAGGATAGGGTTGGTATTATTAATGTGTATCAGTATTTTTCTATCTATCGTAAATTTGTTCAACAGAGCGACTGTGCCATAATCTCCATTGACAGGCATATGTCCCATCTCAGAGCCTAATTTAGTACCTACACCTTGGGAAATCATTTCATCGTCTAACCATAATGTGCCGTCAATAAGTACGCAACTCGCATTGCACAATATACGCTCAACTTCTTCTGTACTTTCAACAATGCCCGGTAAATAAAATAAATACTTACCGGTACTTTTATCAATAATTTTTAAACCGATATTATTACCTGCCACCACTTTATCGCGATAGCGTGAATAAGGGGGCGCATTAGATTCAATAATGACGGGAACAAACTCTATACCGTTCACAGCATCAACACTAAATGGTTGTTGTTGCTCGGTTTCAATTTTGTTAAAGCCGAGCCCTCCATGCCAATGTTTTAATACATTAAATAACGGGTAAGCAGATGATAGATCTTCATAAACAACATCACTGCAATAAACATCAAGCGGCAGACCTTCGCGAAGTGTAACCAGCCCAGTGGTATGATCTATTTGACTATCAGTTAGAATAACTGCCCGAATATTAGTTCCACGGCTACCCTGCTCAGGCCAAAGTTGTGGGGAATTATTAATTTGTTCACGAATATCAGGGGATGCATTAATCAGTACCCAATCTTTACCGTTTAGGCTCACGGCTATGGATGATTGAGTGCGAGCAGTAGCTTTAATTGTACCGTCACGCAGACCTTTACAGTTTGCACAGTGACAATTCCATTGGGGAAATCCACCACCAGCAGCAGAACCAAGAACTAAAATTTTCATAAACGCCTCAACATCAAGACAAGGGGGGGAGTTAGGAGTAATTGATTGATAACTAATTACCTCAGTACTAAAAAAAACAGAAACTGAGGTAATTTATTTTTAATAATTTAAAAATATTAACGATTACTGATATACAAAGTGACTTCAAATCCTAAACGCATTTATTCAAAGTCTGGCTTAATCCACATAATTTATTCCTTACTGGTTAATAATAATCTTAGGTATTACGT
>OOGD01000146.1_pt1 | contig 16242 bp, 15 predicted proteins | sample 1670381 | NCBI WGS metagenome assembly OOGD01 (sample SAMEA98146918, study PRJEB22522) | marine metagenome | biome: marine biome; feature: marine water body; material: sea ice | place: Arctic Ocean | collected 14-Sep-2015 | depth 1.3 m | reverse complement strand
CTGTTGAGATGTCTAAATTGATACTTATTTTTAAACTGATTATTTATCCCTTCACGTTGCATGAAGGAATAAATAATAGTGGTAGGAAGCTATTTTAAATGACGTGCTTTTAATACATTGATGACATCAGATAAATTCAAATCACTAGCTTGTAGTAATACTATTAAGTGATACAACAAATCTGCAGACTCATTTTTTAATTCTTCTAAGTCCTTTACGGTCGCCGCTAATGCTGTTTCGACGCCTTCTTCACCGACCTTCTGAGCTATGCGCTTGATACCTTTGCTATAAAGATGTGCGGTGTAACTAGAATCAGGACTGGCGCCTTTACGTGAGGCAATCACACTTTCTAACTCAGCAATAAAACTGATATCAGCGGATTGGCTATCTGCCCAACATGTTTCTGTACCTTTATGGCATGTAGGCCCAATTGGATTGACCAAAGCAAGTAAAGAATCGTCGTCGCAGTCACTAGTTATTTCGACTAAGTTTAAACTATTCCCAGACTCTTCACCCTTAGTCCACAACCGTTGTTTTGAACGACTAAAAAAAGTCACCAAACCGGTATCTAAGGTTTTATCTAACGCCTCTTGGTTCATAAAACCCTGCATCAACATTTTACCACTGACTGCATTTTGAACGATACAAGGGATCAAGTTTTCCATCTTATCCCAAGCCAGTTTTGCCACATTTTCTTTTGTAATAATCATCTTAATCTCTAATGTAAATAAGCTTTGAGCTAAAAGCTAACCGCTGTGTGAGAATAGCTGTGTCGCCTTAAGAATAGCAATTACTATCTATTTAGGCTTTTCATTAAACCACCCAGTATAAGAGCGATTTTGTTTATTTCTTCTATTTTTACTGCGCTAATAACTTTTGCTGAAAGTTCGTCGCTCGAAGCGGCTTTAATCTCTAATTACTATATTCTGTGTACGCAAATAAGTTTTTAATACAGGTATTGGGATAATGCCTTTATGGAATACCGATGCGGCTAATGCGCCATCTACGTCAGCTTGTTCAAATACGTCTCTAAAGTGCTCAGACTCGCCTGCACCACCTGATGCAATTAAGGGTACAAAACATTTTTTCCGAATAATAGTCAGTTGTTGGATGTCGTAACCTTTGCGAACACCATCTTGGTTCATACAATTAAGAACAATTTCACCTGCACCACGTTGTTGAACTTCTTTGACCCAATCAACGGTTTCCCAAGCGGTGACTTGAGTGCGCGTCTCGTCACCCGTGTATTGATGAACTTGGTATTTACCTGTTTCTTCATTGTAAAAGCTGTCGATACCTACTACGACACATTGTTGGCCAAAGGTGTCGTGTAAGCGGGTAATTAATTCAGGATCAGCAAGAGCCGGAGAGTTGATAGATATTTTGTCAGCTCCCATTTCTAATATTTTACCCGCTTCTTCAATTGTTTTAATACCGCCTGCGACACAAAAGGGAATATCGATGACTTGAGCAATACGGGTCACCCAGCTTTTATCCACAACACGTTGGTCACTGGATGCTGTGATGTCATAAAACACCAACTCGTCTGCACCTTGCTCAGCATACTGTTGTGCTAAAGGCACTATATCACCAATGATTTCGTGATTACGAAACTTCACACCCTTAACAACCTTGCCATCTTTGACATCTAAGCAAGGGATAATACGTCTAGCTAACATAAAAAAAACCTATAAAAAAGCTATGGAGTTCAGTTTCAATATTCGAATTAAAACTTAAAATAAAACTGGCATCAGCACTTCTAGTATTTGTTATGCTGATCTACTTAGTTTGGATTATGAGGTGCCTGGCATCATAGCTTATAGCTGCAATTACCCTACCCTAGTCAACCAATTGTGTTTGTCCGGTGCATTGCCCCACTGAATATCGTTCAGTACTTGACGTAGCTTTTGAGTCGTCGGGCCATGTTCACCTGAGCCTACTGGATGCTCTTTACCATTATGAATTAGCATGCCTACAGATGTAAGAACTGCTGCAGTGCCTGATAAAGCTGCTTCGACATTAGGTTTAGCAGCTCTTTCTAATAATTCATCAACGGTTAATTGGGTCTCTGTAACTTTCATACCTAAGTCTGCGGCTAAGGTTAAGATTGAGTTGCGGGTAACACCATGTAAAAAGGTTTGGTCCAATGCTTTAGTAATAATTTCATTACCGTCAATCAGTAAAAAATTAGCTGCGCCTGTTTCTTGTACATCTCCATTTGGGCAAAATAAAATCTGATCCGCTTGAACATCACGTTTTGCAGCTAAAATGGGACCCAGTGCACTGGCATAATTACCACCACTTTTGATCATGCCCATATGTGGAGAACAGCGCATACCCGTTTCGTCGAGTAACACTCTAAGAGGTTTGGCACCGCCTGCAAAGTAGTCACCGACTGGAGAAATTAGCACATATAACATCGAACTAGCGCTAGGTGCAGCTGCTTTGCCTATTGCTGCTTCTGTCCCTATGTGTGTGGGACGGATATACATAGAGCCCGGTGGCTCTGGAATATCAGCGCTGTATTGCTCAACAATATCTAGAATCATTTTTGAAATTTGCGTTGGCTCAATATCTGGCAACGACAACAAACGACTGCTTTGTTCAAAACGTGCAAGGTTCTGATCCATTCTGAAAACATGGACACTGCCATCAGTATGTTTGAAGGCCTTCAATCCTTCGAAACAGGTGCTGGAGTAATGTAAAACATGAGCACCGGGATGTAATTGAATGCTGTTAGATGCAACAATTTTTGCTTCGCTCCATTGCTCATTTTCAAAGGTAGTGAACGCCATACGAGGCATAAACACTGTACCAAAAGCCGCCATGATAATTTCCTAATTTGTTGTTATGTATGAATGTTGCCGAGCTTACCTAGTATGTGTTGCTAAACATCTTCTATTGGGCTGTATTCCAACATTCAATTGCTTGTTCTACTGTGAATTTACCTTCCAATAGTGCACGGCCTAAGATGACTCCACTTACTTTGGTAGGTTTAAGCACTGCGATATCGTTAAGATTACCAATACCACCGGATGCTTGCCAACCTACACTAGGAAATTGTTGAGTCATTTCAGTGTAAAGTTGATGATTTGCCCCTTGCAAGGTGCCGTCGCGACTGATGTCAGTGCAAAGTACGTGTTTAGCACCCACAGATAAAAAATCTTTTAGTAATGTTTCAATAGACACACCTGAATTTTCTTGCCAGCCGTGGGTGGCAATAAATTTGTTGCCTGACTCGTCAATGTTAATATCAAGTGCTAACACGATGGCGTCGGCGCCGTATTTTTTGACCCAGCCTTTCACCAATTCAGGCTCTTTGACCGCTAATGAACCGATAACCACACGTTTTACGCCGATGTCTAACAGCTGTTTAACATCCTCTTCGCTGCGAATACCACCGCCTGCTTGAAAAAGCATACGACCAGTGGCAACCATCTTGCTAATAAGATTGAGTTGACGTTTGCTAGTGTCTTTAGCACCGGTTAAATCAACAATATGTAACCACTGAGCTCCTTGGTCGGCATAATTATGGACGACATCGATAGGGTCTAGTTTGTATTCAGTTTTTTGTTCGTAGTCACCCTGGTATAAGCGAACTACTGAGCCTTCAATTAAATCTATTGCGGGGATGATCATATATGTACTTATTAACCTTTTTTTATGACTCTGCTTTGTATCATACGGTTTTTATAAATCGATAAAGTTTTTTAAAAGCTGTGCACCCGCATCGCTTGAGCGTTCTGGGTGAAATTGCACTCCAAAAAAGTTGTCCAGGTAGATAGCAGCAGAAAAATCCATTCCATACTGACAACTTGCCATTGTCAAATCTGAAACTGCAACAGCAAAGCTGTGAACAAAATAAAAGTAACTACCCACATCGATTCCTTTAAATAAAGGCGCATTATCTATTGGTGTGACCGTATTCCAGCCCATATGCGGTAAGCGTAAATCACCTACTTGCATACGTTTCACTTGCCCTGGCATAAGGCCTAAACAAGGAGTGTTATCGGCAAGGCTTTCTTCTGATTTTTCCACCATTAATTGCATACCTAGACATATGCCAAGTACAGGTTGAGTGAGGCCTTGAATACAGCTGATAAGTTGTTTTTTCTTGATGCTGGCCATGGCAGCATTAGCACTGCCTACACCCGGTAAAAACACTTTGTCTGCTTGTTGAATAACGGCTAAATCATCACTTACGGTAACTTGTTTACCTAAGCGCTCAACCGCAAATTTAACCGATGAAATATTCGCGCAGCCAGTATTTACAATGACAATTTGTTGCGAGGTCATGTTTACAAGGCACCCTTAGTGCTAGGCAACGCTTCACCTTGTTTGTGGATCGCTTGGCGCAATGCGCGTCCAAATACTTTAAATAAACTTTCAACTTGATGATGGGCATTGCCTTCGGTAGTTGAAATGTGCATTGATAGACCCATCGATTGTGCCATGGAGTAAAAAAAATGTGGCACCATTTCTGTAGCCATTTCGCCTACTTTTTCACGACTGAATTTAGCATCGAACTTCAGGTGTGGGCGATTAGAAATATCCATAATACACTCAGCGCGACATTCGTCCATGGGTAAAGCAAAACCAAAACGGCCAATACCGCGTTTATCGCCTAATGCTTTTTTAAGGGCTTCGCCAAGTGCAAGGGCTGTATCTTCTACGCTGTGGTGATCGTCTATATGTAAATCGCCATCTACAATAAGGGTCAGTTCAAAACCGGCATGGGTAGCTACTTGATCAAGCATATGGTCGAAAAACCCAAGGCCTGTGTGGATAGTGGATTTTGCACTTGAGTCTAAATCTACCGTAACGTTGATATTAGTTTCAGATGTTTTACGTACCACATGTGCTACACGAGCTGAGGCCAACAAATGCTTTTCAATTGCTTGCCAATTGTTATTGTCGCGATGGTATTTAATACCAACGATACCCATGTTTTCAGCTAGCTGAATATCGGTATCGCGGTCGCCAATGACAAATGAACGAGTGAAATCAATTTTACCTTGTTGCAAATAATCCTTAACTAAACCTAGTTTAGGTTTGCGACAAGCACAGTTATCAGTGGCAAAGTGAGGGCAAATCAATACGTCATCAAAGGTCACACCTTGACCACCAAAAAATTCCATCATTTTGTTGTGGGCCAAGTCAAAATCGGCTTGTGGAAAGCTTTCTGTTCCTAAACCATCTTGGTTTGAAACCATGACTAGACGAAAACCATTTTGTTGTAACTTGAGCAACACAGGAAGAACTTGTGGTTCGAAGACTAACTTTTCTAGGTTATCAAGTTGTTTATCGATGGCAGGCTCTTCAACTAAAGTACCGTCACGGTCGATAAAAAGAATAGGTTGCTGGCTCATGCTAATTCTCTCTGTTGTGTAAAAAAGCGTACCATTAATGCTAGCAGTTTTTCATTTTGTTGTTGGGTGCCAAGCGTTATACGCAGGCAATTATCTAAACTAACTTGTTTAGATTGATCACGGATGAGTACTGAATTTTTTACTAAAAAGTCCATTAACGCTGGTTTTTGTGGGTGACGAAACAATATAAAATTAGCGTTATCGCTGCCGATTAATTCTAGCCCAGGTAATTGACTTAGCTTTTGTTTAACCCATAATTTTTGGCCCTGCAAATAATCAACTTGTTCAGACATTTGCTGAAGCCCTTTTGGGCTGAGCGCCTGTGCAGCTATCTGTGCTACGGGTTCTGGCATAGGGTAGGGTGCAATCACCTTCATAATGCTCTGTATTACGTCACTATTGGCTAAAGTGAAACCGCAACGCAAGCCTGCCAATGCAAACGCCTTGGATAAAGTGCGAAGTATCACTAGGTTGGGATACGCGGCTAATTCAGTTGCCCATGTGTTGCTGGCATCAAACTCAATATACGCTTCGTCGACAACAACTAAAGCCGTGTCGGCAAAGTGTTCTAAAACTTGTTGAAGCTGAGCTTTGCCAATAGATGTCCCTGTTGGGTTATTAGGGGAACAAATGAATACTAGATTTACTTTATTTTGGTGAGCATTAATAGCAGGCAAGTCTAAGGAAAAATCAGTATTTAGCGGTACTCTCTCAATACCTACATTACAAGTCTCAGCACTGATGGCATACATGCCATAAGTGGGGGGACAAATTAAGATGCTGTCCTTGCCCGGTGTGCAAAATGTGCGGATCAATAATTCAATGCCTTCGTCAGCACCGCGACTTACCAATAACTGGTTGGCTTGCACACCTGCGTACTTTGCATAAGGTACTAATACACTTTGGGGCTGGCAATCTGGATAACGGTTAAAGTGTGCAGTCTCAATATTAAAATCATTAGCAAAAGGTGACTCATTAGCGTTTAGCCAAGTTTCACTTTCGCTATCGCCGCCAGCAAAAATTCGCCTAGCTGATTCATAAGGCTTTAATGCTTTGAGATTTTCGCAGATTAACTTGCCCACTAAATCACTCATGATTCTTCATTTTGTAAGTATTCAGCGTTTAATCTAAGTGCAACAGCTTGCCTGTGAGCATCCAAACCCTCTGCATCAGCTAGATCCATAATCGCATTGCCAATATTTTTTAAACCTTGGTAGCTCAACTCTTGAACTGTGTAGCGACGCATAAAATCAGCCAAGCCCAAGCTAGAATAATTACGAGCGTAGCCATAAGTAGGTAACACGTGGTTGGTGCCACTTGCATAATCTCCAGCAGACTCTGGCGACCATTGACCAACAAATATCGACCCTGCATTGGTTAGCTTGTTCAAGCTATCTCGGGCGTTTTCAACTTGCACAATAAGGTGTTCTGGCGCATAGGCATTACTCACTTCATAGGCTTGTTCTATGGTGTTTGTCAAAATGTAACGGCTGTGTTGTACTGCTTTTTCAGCGATAGTTTGGCGACTTAATGTTTTTAGTTGAAGCGTGACCTGATGTTTAACCGCTTTGATTAATTCGTCACTGCTGGACACTAATACAGCCTGAGAGTCAGTACCATGCTCGGCTTGCGACAGTAAATCAGCAGCAACAAATACCGGATTAGCATGCTCATCAGCAATGACTAACACCTCGGAAGGTCCTGCTGGCATGTCAATCGCAGGACCTGCTGGGATAAGGCTGACCTGTTGTTTGGCTTCAGTAACATAACTATTGCCGGGGCCAAAAATTTTGTCGACTTTGATAATACTTTCAGTACCCAGTGCCAAAGCTGCAATCGCTTGTGCTCCGCCGACTAAATAAATTTCGTCAATGCCACATAAGCTAGCTGCATAGAGGATTTCAACCGCAACTTTGCCTTTTTTGTTGGGCGGTGTGCAAATAACTTTTCTAGCACAACCCGCAACTTGAGCGGTAGCGCCCAACATTAAAACGGTTGAAGGTAGCGGAGCTGTTCCACCGGGAATATATAAACCAACGGATGCTAAAGGCGCATGTTTAAGTTCACAAACTACACCCGGGGTAGTTTCAACGACAACATCTTCGGGGTATTGAGCTTGGTGGAAAGCTTTTATGTTGGCATAGGCTTGATCTATTGCCCATTTAACTTCAGGTTTGATCTGGCCAGCAAAGCTGCTGAGTGACTCATCATTAAACCTTATGCTGTCTAACTTTACGCCATCAAAACGCTCAGTAAAAGCCAACAAGGCTTTATCGCCTTGCTGCTTAACTTGCTCGATAATATCAGTTACTGTGTTGCTCAAAGCTTGACTATCGGCAAGCGCAGGTCTGCTAAGTAATTTAGCTTGTTCAGTTGGGTTCAGTTGTGCCCATATTTGCATGACTATTTAGCCTCTTACTAATTTTGATTTTGCCTTAAGACATCATCTTTTCAATCGGCATCACCAGGATCGAACTACAACCCAATGCTTTGAGTTTTTCCATCGTTTCCCAAAACAGAGTTTCAGGACTTACCACGTGAATAGCGACTGTTTCATCTCTACCAGCAAGTGGCAAAACGGTGGGGGTTTCAGAACCTGGTAATAAACTTTTAACTTGTTCTAAATAAGCTTTTGGCGCATGTAACATGATGTACTTGCTTTCCTTGGCTTGGGTTATGCCATCCATACGTGGCAGCATTCTACTGATCAGTGCTTGTTTGGCTTCTGACATTTCTCCGCCGCGCTGAATGAATACCGCTTTTGATCTAAATATTTCATCCACTTCTTGCAAACCATTGGCTTCAAGTGTTGCACCAGTTGATACTAAGTCGCATATGGCATCTGCTAAACCAGCACGAGGGGCAACTTCGACCGAGCCAGTTAACATTACTGTACTCGCGTTAATGTTTTTTTCTTTGAAAAAACGTTCCAATAAAAAAGGATAAGTCGTAGCAACTTTTTTGTCTTGTAACGACTCTAATCCTTGGTAATCCATTTCATTAGGTACTGCAATAGACAAACGGCAACCGCCATAATCTAGACGTCTAAGCTCGATATATTCAGATTTTTTGCCTGCGGCTTGTCGTTCTAGCATCTTCTCTTCTACTTCGTTTTGGCCGATAAAGCCCAAATCAACCACCTCATCCATCACTAAACCTGGGATGTCGTCGTCACGTACCAGTAATAAATCTATAGGCTGGTTAGTAGAATGAGCAATCAACAACCGGTCGCGAATTTGCAATTTAATGCCAATGGCTTTTAATAAAGAAATGCTGTCGTCACTCAATCTTCCTGATTTTTGTACAGCGATACGTAATCTATTGTTATCAATCATGTTTATTCTAATCCTATTAAAAAATTTATTACTTAACGTGCAGCTTATTAGTAGTTTTACCGGCCTAAAGAGCGACCTAAAAGAAAAACCCCCGAAAGATGCCTTCCGGGGGTTTAGAGTGTGTCTGCGCCGCTAGAAGGGTTCAATAGACCTCCCAGCAAATACCTGAAAGGCTATGCTATATGAAGATGGACGACTGCTTTCAAGGTGGTATTCATAATTTATTTCTTTGTATGCAGCGTTTTAGTGGCGCATACATTATGCAATCGACCCGATTAATGCAACAATATTTCTTGAGAAAACCGTCGCTTTCTTAAAATTAAATCAACTATGTTAGTCTACAAACACGCTATTGAATGTTTTATGAACAAAGTTGTCAAATTTATTGATGACCTATATTTATCAAACAGAGAAAAATTATGTCACCTGACCTTTTATTTTCAATTTTACCTCGAGAGGGCAAGGTACCTATTGCACATGATAGCCAGAAAGTTGCAAAAATTGACAGGCAAGAAGTGTTGCGCGCTTTAAGTGATAAAGAGAAGGAATTAAAAGGTGAGGAAAAAGACGCCAGAGAAAAGCAGCAACAGCAAAATGAGCGTAAACCTGACCATAAAAAAGTTATTAAGGAAAGCAACGTATCCAAACACAAGAAACCGAAAGGGCCCAAGCATTTAGATGTTTATGTTTAAGCTATTTTCAAGTAACTCTTTGTAGCTGCCTTTTTGTAACTATTTTTGTAGCTGTATTTTATTAGTTAACCAAGATATATACGTTATCGGTTTTGTACGCTTACATTTAGCATCTTAGATTTTCTGCAGATATGACATTGTCAACGCCAAAATAGACTTTACCAAGGTCTAATTTTGCTAATTGCTAAAGCTCTAGTTGCGTTCAAAACATAACCATTTAAGAGCTTTCAGCTCACTAATGCATACTGCGTTAATAAATGGCTACTTTTAGAAGATGATTCTGATTTCTCTGGCTATGAGTACAAACAATTAATCCGACTTGTATTTATGCAAAACCTTTTGAGGAATATGGCAATAATCATTTGGAAAGCGAGTCAATCGTTCTTGATGTTCCTCTTCGCTTTTGACATAGTTGAAAAGTTGTAAAATTTCTACAACAATCTTATCTGCGTCGTTACGTTTTGCAATATGCTGAATAGCAATTTTTAGGTGGCTATCTAATTGACTGTATATACCGGTTCGGTATTTTTTTCCAACATCCAGCCCCTGTTTGTTGATGCTGTAGGGGTCAATAATTTCAAAAAAGTACTCTATAAGTTTATCAACACTGACGGCGTTTGTGTCGAAGGTTACTTTTACGCACTCCGCGTAACCATCATAATTACTTTTGGTTGTATCGCTCGAGCCATTGGCTCGGCCAGCTTCCGTCAGTTCTACACCAGGTAAATGTTTTATAAACTCTTGAACACCCCATAGGCAGCCGCCAGCAAAATAGACGACTTCTTGGTGGGTATTTGTATTCCTGTTATGTTGTTTTTTTTTCATGTATGAATTGTGTAAAAATTTTAAGGTTGAACGGCCGCCCCATTAATTTTTGGCAATTGCCAATTTGAAATGTGTATTTTTAGCGATGAAAACATAAAAATGACTACTGCATTTGCATTATCAGTCGCATTTTAAAGAAAGTTATTTTATGAATTCTGGACACATTATAACTGCGAATGATTACCATGTGTAATGTGTCTCGGTATAATATATAATGGTCACTATTACATATCAACCATCCAACATATTATATTGTTGTAGATGAGTTTGGTTGTTCCAGCCTTTTTAAACCGTCCCATGGCCGCAGTCGAAGGAATTACTCCCCCAGTTAGTCTGAATCGATGATGAGCGCTAATTAATTGCTCTTATTTTATCGATTGAGCAAATTGCCCAAAAGAGAACATTAAAATGCCCCGAGTTGTACAAACTAATTTGTTTGCTTTGTTATGCAGCATAGTAACTTTTTCAGCAGTATCTGGCGATGCAAATGAAGTTAATAATGATATTGAAAAAATTATGGTAAAAGGCTCTACGACTGCTAACAAAGAGCCTGTTGGAACCTTCGTTTCGTTGGTTTCAAACCTAGAATACGATCCGCGTGTTGATTTGCAGTCACGAAATATGGCTGAAGCTCAAGCCGATGTGACAATCCGTGGTGGTATTTTTGAAAATACAGGGTTTAGGGTGGGAAGTGCGACGTTACTTGACCCTCAAACCGGTCATTACTTCTCAGAAATTCCTATCGCTCCGGAAATGTTGAGTAAGGCTAATATAATGACTGGAGCAGATAATGCTCTCTACGGTGTGAATAGTTCTGTGGGTACCGTTTCTTTTGGCTGGAAACCGGTTAAAACTGCAGGTAGTGTTTCGATTGGCACAGGTAATAACAGTTTTAATCTACACAGAGTTCACAGTGGTGTCAGTATGCCACTAGATAATGCAAAGGATTGGATTATCGGTTTTGAGGGTGAATACTCCTTCTCTGAAAGTGACGGTACTATCGACAATGGCGATCACGATTTTAATCGTACCTCTGCTCGTGTTCAACTCGTGGGTCCATCATCACAAACTGATCTGTTTTTTGGCTCTCAAGATAAGTTCTTCGGCTGGCCGAATATGTATACACCTTTTAATTTCAATGAGACGGAAGATCTTAAAACACAATTATTTATGTTAAATCATACACAGAGTTATGCGTCAGATAGTATATTCGAGATTTCCGCTTACACCCGCCGTCACAACGACCATTATATTTTTTCTCGTGAAAACCCAGAAATATTTCAGGCCTTCCACAAAACTGAAGTTAAGTCAGTCGCTTTTTCTGGTCGTCATGAGCAAACAGAATCGTTTGCACTGAATTATTCGGCACAGTTTATCGAAGACTCCATCGAATCCACCTCACTTGAAAACAACTTTACGTCTCGTCGTTATTATAAGGCGAGTATCCTGCCTGAATATAAAATGAGTTTGAAAGATGAGCAACAGCTAACTTTTCGTTTGGGAGCTGCCTTTGACGATACTGACCGAGATGACTCTGAAGTTTCATTGATTGGTGATATAGCCTGGATCACCTTCAACAGCGACGACTCCACTCAGACTCTTTATCTTTCTTATGCAGAGGCGAGTCAAGTGGCGGGTTACACGGCTATCGGCGGCAGTAATACGGGAGGGTTGTTCAGAAGTAATTATAATCTTGAACGAGAAACAACTAAAAATTTAGAATTAGGTTTAGCATTCGACGGACTAACTTGGAGTCTTGATAGTGCCGTTTTTTATCGTAAGGATGATGACTTAACCGATTGGACCTATAGCTTGAGTTCGACATCGGCTCGTTCCGCTAATCCAGTGGATATTGAAACATTGGGTTGGGAACTACTCGCGACCACTCGTTTGGCAAACGCAGAGATTATCACTAGTTATACATTCCTCGATAAATCTGAAGACTATGGCGCCGTGGATATCGATGCTAGCTTTTACGCATTGAACTACCCAGACCATCGCCTAACGTTTGGTGCCATTTGGCAATTTACTGACAACGTTGAAATCCGCGTCGATAACGAGTGGCGCAGACAGGAACAAAACATTCTACGAAACGATGGCGACGATGCTTTTTTCACTCATCTTACTTTAAAAGTCTCTCCTTCCCAATTCCAAGGTTTGGATATCATTTTTGCTGCGGACAATCTTTGGGATGAGTCTTTTGAAGAGATCCCTGGAACACCAGGACGGGGAGAACAGTACACAGCCACTGTTACTTATAACTGGTAAAAGTTAATGCTGCCATGTTGCTCAAATTCAGGCGCCCATTTGTTAGTTAGTCATCGTGAGCAGCTAAGATTTGGGCTGAAAGAACTTTATTATGCATTACTTATTCATAGTTTGAGTAATGAAGTGGTATCTGAACAATACATACCAATTAAAATTAATTATGTGAGGTTTTTTGAATGATCTATTTGTTGATCACAACACTTATCTGGGCTTTTTCCTTTGGGCTCATTGGTAACACGCTTAAAGGTATCGACCCTCTTCAAATAGCTGATACTCGCCTGCTGCTTGCACTTTTGATTTTTATTCCGTTTATAAAACTCTGTCACACCAGTTGGCAGGAAAAATGGCAACTCACGCTTATTGGTGCCGTTCAGTTTGGCGTTATGTACATTTGTTATCTTTCAGCTTTTCGTTTTCTGCCATCACATCTGGTCGCGTTATTTAGTGTGCTTACACCACTTTATATCGTCATTATCAACGATCTTCGTCAGCATTGTTTTACCCCTTGGTATTTGTTGGCCACCCTGCTTTCTGTTTTTGGCGCCGCGGTTATAAAAATGGACAATGGTGACTCAAACGATATTTGGTTAGGGTTTGGCCTTATGCAAATATCTAATATGGCTTTTGCTTTTGGACAAGTCTATTATCGTGATTGGAAGAGGGCTAGACCTCACATCAGTCATGGCGCAGTATTTGGGTTTTTATATCTAGGAGCCGCCGCTTTTACTAGCATTGCTACTTTGTTAATTTCTCAGCAGCCACCCATTCCATTTAGTGCAACGCCAACTCAGTGGCTCGTCCTCGTTTATCTTGGAGTGGTTGCATCTGGGCTTGGTTTCTTTTTTTGGAATAAAGGTGCAACCCAAACGAGCGTAGGCGTGCTTGCAACATCTAATAATGCTGTCGTACCAATGGCTATGTTTGCCTCCTTGTTTATTTTTGGTGAAGCCAACGGAGGAACAATGGAAGAACTTGTAAGGCTTACACTCGGTTCGTTGTTGATTGTAGTGGCTTTGTTGATAGCAAAGCGCAGGGCAACGTGACAAAAAATAGCGAATTGAAGATTAATTCCTCACTTTTGAGTAAAACTTTTGAGTAAAGTTGACATGTCCAGAGTGCTATTGATATTGGGGATGTTATTAGGTAATTTATATTGACCTCATGTTTTTAAATGTGTTTTACAGGATTTTTCGAGTGATTACTGAAAAGTGGTGACTTACCTAACGGTATACCATCCACTACAGATAACATTGACAAGTTATTATTGAAGCGTTAGACAATATTATTATTGGAAATAAAAAATACCCTTACAAAAACTACTTCTATAGTTTAAGAGTCAAACCTTCCGCTGCGGCAAAAAGTTCTAAGTCTGCACCGCAAATTTCAATTATCTCATGGCAATGACTTTCTATGTTTGTAATTTCATCATCTGTACGAATGTGGTCGTGGCTGTATAGGGCCATTCGTTTTGCTCGACTACCCATTGCTAATTTCACCGCTTCCTCGGCTACTGAATGACCCCATCCTAGCTTAGTAGGCATATCGGCAATCATATATTGAGCATCATGAATAATTAAATCTGCGTTACGGCTAAAATCTACCCAGTCTAAAAAGTCAGTGTTTTTTTTGTAGGGAGGGTATAACTCGTTATCAGTAATGTAAGCGACTTTTTTGCCATCAGCTTCTATACAAAACGAACTACCGCTGCCAGGATGATTCATTGCCAAGCGACTAATTTTTGCTTCACCAACTTTCCAATTATTGACCTCTTTGGGTTGTGACATAATTTGAATATTAGATGGTAATGTTTTGTAATCTACCGGGAAGTAGCTGCCACTCATTTGCTCAAGAATCGCATAGTCTGCGTTTAAACTTGTCTGACCAGGTGTAATAAATATATTTCGGTCAGGTTGATAAATAGGCGCAAAGAAAGGAAAGCCTTGGATATGATCCCAGTGGTTGTGAGAGAGTAAAAGGTGAATGTCGTCATTTTTTTTTATTAGCTCTTGACCCAGATTTTTTATACCTGTGCCAGCATCTAAAATAATATCGGTTCCATCATCTAAACAAACATGTACACAAGCTGTATTGCCACCATATTTGATAAAATTAGGACCGGGAGCAGGGCAGGAGCCGCGTACACCGAAGAAGGTCACTTGCATTGAAGGTCTCTTTATAAGCTACTTGCATTTATCATATTAGATTTTACCACTGAAAATGAACTATTTAGTATAAAATCATGAGCAAAGGTATGTAAGGATATAAGTTGATATGATGTCGTTTTATATAATCAAAAAGCACCTCTAAGGTGCTTTTTGATTAAGGTGCTTTTTGATGTTTATTAAAGACTTATAAGTGAACAATAAATTCGACTAATTGCTCAATTTCAACCAGCTTTTTTTCACCGCTACGACGATTTTTCACTTCTACTTTATTTTCGTCAAGGTTACGCTCACCTATCACTATTGTGTGAGGTATACCAACAAGCTCCATATCATTGAACATGACGCCCGGACGTTCTTTTCTATCATCAAATAATACTTCAACACCTGCTTCAGTTAATTGAGCATATAAAGATTCGGCTATTTCTTCAACGCGTGGTGATTTGTGCATATTCATCGGAACAATGGCCACTCTAAAAGGTGCGATAGCGTCAGGCCAGATGATCCCATATTTATCATGGTTTTGCTCAACTGCTGCAGCTACTATGCGAGATACACCAATACCATAACAGCCCATATTTAGTATTTTGTGTTTTCCATTTTCGTCTAAAACACCGCAGTTCATGGCCTGTGAGTATTTATCGCCTAGTTGAAATATGTGGCCTACTTCGATACCACGTTTAATTTCTAGAGTACCTTTTCCGTCTGGCGATACATCACCTGTTATTACATTACGAATATCCGCAATTTCAAATTCAGCTGTATCTCTTGACCAATTTGTACCTGTATAGTGAAAACCCTCTTCATTAGCCCCACAGACAAAGTCAGCTAGATGAGCGGCACTAGCATCAACGATTACTGGTATTGTGATGCCAACCGGTCCAAGTGAACCGATGGTACAGTGCAGCGTATCTTCTATCTGTTGTTCACTTGCCATGGTAAGCGGTGTAAATACACCAGCGAGTTTTTCCGCTTTGACTTCGTTAAGTTGGTGATCACCACGCAATACTAATGCAACTAATCCATGTTTGCCTTTTTTGTCTGGTTCAGCTAATACAATAAGCGTTTTAACCGATTGTCCAGCAGCCACCCCTAAAAATGCTGAAACTGCTTCGATGGTTTTTTGTTGTGGCGTAGCAACTTTTTCTAAGTTTTGAGTACCTAAAGGGCACTCACCAGTTGGCGCTAGGGCACTCGCCATTTCAATGTTGGCAGCATAGTCAGAGCCATTACTAAACGCTATATCATCTTCGCCTGATTCTGCTAATACATGAAATTCATGAGAGGCATTACCACCAATAGAGCCGTTATCAGCAATTACTGGACGAAAATCTAAACCAACACGTTCAAAAATATTGCAATAGGTTTGATACATGTTTTGGTATGTCGTTTCTAAGCAGCTTTGATCGATGTGAAATGAATAGGCATCTTTCATGATGAATTCTCGGCTGCGCATAATGCCAAATCTAGGGCGGATTTCGTCCCGGAATTTGGTTTGTACTTGATATAAGTTAAGCGGTAGTTGTTTGTAGCTGTTCACTTCGTTTTTGACTAATGTGGTGATAACTTCTTCATGAGTTGGGCCTAAAAC
>OOGD01000145.1_pt1 | contig 16276 bp, 8 predicted proteins | sample 1670381 | NCBI WGS metagenome assembly OOGD01 (sample SAMEA98146918, study PRJEB22522) | marine metagenome | biome: marine biome; feature: marine water body; material: sea ice | place: Arctic Ocean | collected 14-Sep-2015 | depth 1.3 m | reverse complement strand
CAATGTGATTGCCTACAAAGTTGCAAGTTATGAGCAAACCATGCTGCACACTTATCAAGCCTTAAATTACTTGTTTTTAGGCGAGCTTGAAGGCGCGTTAGTTGAAGTACGCCGCGCAAACTTAGTGCAAGAGAATGCCTTAATAGAAAATCAGCAAGATCTTGATAAAAGCAGTTTGAACTTTGATAAAAAATCTTTAGACCAGGTGTATCCGTCTATGTCAGCAATGATAGGTGATATTAAAAACGGTTTCCAAAATGCTTATACTTTTTATTTGTCAGGTTTATTGTATGAAGCCGTTTTACAGGATAATGATGCCTATATTGATTACAAACGTGCATTGGAGATTTACCCAAACAATCATTACTTGCAACAGGATGTACTTCGCCTAGCAACCCAACTTGGTATGAAAGATGACCTTGCATTATTTACAGCTAAATACGGGTCTTACCAAGTATCTAAAATAACCAATAGTGGAGAATTGGTTATTTTACTCGAAAACGGTGTGATTAGTCCCAAACAAGAAATCTCCATTGACTTGCCAATATTTAATGGTGTTAATCAGCCCCGATTCTATAGTTTTGCTTTACCTGTATATAATGGTCCACTTAAAAATTATCCAGCCGTAACAATCAATCTAGCTGAAAAAATTTATACATCGCAACAAATTGTAAGACTACAATCTGTTGCTTCTAAACAATTACAAGATCAAATGCCTAGTTTAGTTACACGCCAAGCCCTGCGATTAATAGCAAAAGAAAAGTTACGTAATACTATGAGTCAAAAAGGGGGCGATGTTGGCAATATACTTGCCGTTCTGTATAACGTTGCTTCAGAACAAGCTGATACACGAAGTTGGTTAACCTTACCCGATGAAGTGCAAATATTACGGTTGTCATTACCTCCAGGCAAACAAACGATAGAAATTCACCTTGCTGGTAAAACCAAGTTGATTGAAGTTAATATCTTGGCTAAGCGTATTAGTTTGATAAATTTTACAACTATTGGAAACTTTCAAAGTCATAAGGTTACTCAACTTTGATGTGGGCTGATCTAAGACAAACTGACTTTCAACATAATAGTTTAAAATAGAGATTAAAATTGATTGCTGTCGCCATTGATATCGATGCCTATAGTGCCCAAATACAAATCAGTATTATTTAAAAACGAGTCGCTTGTTTTGCGATAAACAAAAAGACCGATAGCGTATGAATAAAGGATAAATTAATGAAAAAATTACTTCTAGTGAGCGTCATAGGGTTATCAATAAGTCTACTGACGAGTTGTGCTAATAAGACGATAGTGAGTTATGGTGATGCTAACGCAATTGAAACCACTGATATAAATTTTGGTTCTACTGATCTGCAAAAGATTGCTGATCAGATGACGGATTCACTCGTTCAATCCCCAGTAGTCGGAACTATGACGGCTAATAAGCGTCCCATTGTGTTTGTTGATACTGTTAAGAATAAAACCAGTGAACATATTGATACCGAATCACTTACTGATTCAATTTCAACCCAATTATTACGTTCCGGCAAGTTTCGCTTTGTGGATATGACGAAAGTGAATACAGTGCGTGAACAGCTCAGCTATCAAAATGAAAGTGACTTAGTCAACCCAAGCAAAGCAGTTCAATTTGGTAAACAAGTGGGTGCTGAGTATATGTTGTATGGCAACTTAGCCAGCATAGTCAAAACTAATGCAGATAAATCAGATGTGTATTACAAATTTACTATGCGCTTAATGGACCTAGAAAGCGGCTTAGTTGAATGGGCAGATGAAACTGAAATTCGTAAAACTAGTAATAAACAATTATTAGGCTGGTAAGTTTAGATTTTTGTTATGAGTTTGTAAATTTGCAAACATTAACCGATCGTGAGGATAGATGTATGAAGGCACTGTTAGTTTTTCTTATACTGTTGGCAGTGTATATGCCCAAAGCCTCTGCAGATTATGACCGTAATCAGGCGGTTCCAGTTGAAAAAGTACTTTTTGGTAGTATTTCCTCAGTACGTCAAATAACTGAATCAGAATTAACACAAGACCGCAATCAAGATTGGAAAGTGTTTGGTAGTGCGCTAATTGGTGGCAGCATAGGTAATCAATTTGGTAGTGGAAGTGGCAGAGCCCTGAGTACTATATTAGGTGCCATGTTAGGCGGTTCGATGGCCAATAACAGTTCATCACAATCCAAACAGGTAACGATTCAATTAGTTGAGTTGATGATCAGTACAGATAATGATGGTGAGTACATGGTGGTTCAAGATTTTGACCCAGCTATGCGGTTTCAAGCACAAGATAAAATCCGTATGATTTATTTAGCGAATAGCTTTGTGCGCATAGACAAACAATATTAATAACAAATTATGAGTCCGAATTTATATCATTTTTCATCACTGCTCAATATGACCGTGAATATGACCGTAAATAGGACCGTAAATAGGACCGTAAATTTCATTCACTGCACTTCACCAAGAACTATGCAAACTGCGTTAGCTCAAAGGTTTAAAGTCACAACAGATTTCTAAGACAGATAAACAAACAAAAAACTAAAATTTGAATAAAAGCCTTAAAGAATACTAAGGCTTTTTTTTGTCTGTAAAATTTTGTATGGTAAATCAATATCGAGTGTTAGGTACGCATAAGGATAGTGTAAGTTATGAGCAGTTTAGTTAATGAATAGTCTAGATTATGCGATAGTCGCTATTTACCTGATTGGTTTATTGCTGATGGGGTTTGTGTTCCGTAAACAAGCATCAAAACAAGATTATTTTTTAGCAGGCCGTTCGCTTGGCTGGAAACCTTTGTCTTTGTCTATCATGGCGACTCAATTGTCAGCCGTAAGCTTTATTTCGGCACCTGCATTTGTTGGTTTGCGAGAAGGTGGTGGCATGGTGTGGTTGTCTTACGAGTTAGCCTTACCTTTGGCTATGCTATTATTACTTTATTGGATATTGCCCGCATTATATCGCTCAGGGGTGCTGAGTGTGTATGATTTTCTTGAGCAACGCTTTAGTCAAACAACACGTCTTTTAATCAGTATTGTGTTTCAAATAAGTCGTTCATTTGCCACTGCCATTATGATTTATGCTATATCTCTTATTTTACAAAGCACCATGGGTCTAGCTTTTTGGCAAAGTGTTGGGCTGATTGGTGTGATCACCATCATCTATTCTTTACAAGGAGGAATGAAAGCAGTTGTTTATGGTGACGCCACCCAAATGTGTTTAATTGTTATAGGTGCGCTGGTTTGCTTGGGGTTTGGTTTGTATCATATAGGTGGCTGGCAACAATTTTTTCAGCTTGTCGATACTGAAAGACTCACTACCCTCAAAACCGCATCAAATGGCTTTGATGGCGAGGGCTTTGGTCTATTGCCTATGTTGTTCGGCGGTATAATCTTATACGCATCATATTATGGCTGTGACCAATCCGAAGCCCAACGTTCGTTATCTGCTAGAAGTGTTACCGACCTCAAAAAAATCATTTTAGCGGCAAGTTTTTTACGGTTTCCGATTACTCTAATTTATTGCTCAGCAGGTCTAGTAATAGGGACTTTAGCTGTGCATACCCCAGAATTTATGGCACAAATACCTACTGGACACCCAGATTGGTTAATGCCAATATTTATCATTAATTATTTACCCAATGGTGTATTAGGACTATTGCTTGTGGCTATTTTAGCTGCTGCCATGTCGTCTCTTAGCTCGGCAATAAACAGCTTATCCGCAGTTTCAGTAGAAGATTATTGTCGTTTATCAGCGAATAAGTTATCACCCAGTGCATCAGTAAAAGCGGCAAAAATTGCTGGACTGTTTTGGGGATTTATCACTCTCACTTTATCTTTTTTTGCAGGCGATATCGCTCCAACAATCATAGAAGCTATTAACAAGGTGGGTTCGGTTTTTTATGGCCCTGTTTTAGCCACTTTTTTAGTTGCCACTTGCACTCAACACATCACCTCTAATCATATTAATCTGGGCATTGTTTGTGGTGTATTGGTCAACGTATTCCTATGGCTTTTCATGCCAATGGTGTTTTGGTTCTGGTGGAATGTGAGTGGCTTTATTTGTACGTTGGTTGTTACTGGATTGAGTTACATGGTGTTCAGCGACGGACAAAAGGAAGGGCTTTTTGTCCGTCAGCTAAGTCCTTTATCTAAAACTAATATCATGGCCCTACTAATATGGTTCGTAGCAATGGTAATACTTTGCCTCTTGATTGCTGATATAAGTTTGGACTAACCAACATCATCAAAAATCAACAAAGCTCCACAAATACTAATCTATAGCTGTTAACTATCATCGCCCTTACGATAAGGCATGCTAATTTCTAAATCTTCTATTTGTTTAGTCCGCGCATTAGGTGACCCCGTATTCCTAGCAAGTAGATAATAGGCAGTCGGAACAATGTACAAAGTTAAGAAAGCTGAAACTGTCACACCTGCGAATATCACCATGCCGATCACTGTTCTGCTCTCTGCACCAGCACCTGTGGCTAAAACCAATGGTAGCGAACTAAAGATAGTCGTAAAACCGGTCATCACAATAGGCCGTAACCTTTGTGTTGCCGCTTTACGAAGCGCCTCTTCAAACTCCACTCCCGCATCTCGTAATTGATTGGCAAACTCAACAATTAAAATACCGTTCTTGGCAGCTAAGCCAATTAACATCACCAGTCCTATCTGGCTGTATATATTCAAAGTCATCCCAGAAAAATATAAACCGATAAACGCGCCAACTAAAGCCAAAGGCACCGTTAACATGATAACCAAAGGGTGGATCCAATTTTCAAATTGCGCAGCTAGAACCAAATAAGTAATAGCCAGAGCTAATGCGAAAATAAATAAGATTGAGCCGCCTGATTCTTGATACTGCTGAGATTCACCTTTGTAATCGATAGCCACTTCGTCAGGCAATTCAGTTTCAACAATACTTCGTAAATATTCTAATGCTTCACCTACAGTGTAACCATCAGCAAGGTTGGCACTGATAGTAATACTGCGCATTCTATTGTATCGGTTGAGCCTTGATGAGGTAGCGTTTTCACTTACAGTTAATAAGTTGTCTAAGGGGATTAGTTGATTAGACTGAGACGAACGCACATAAATATTCTCAATGCTCGAAGGACTTCGATAGTCGGCTTCCCAACCTTCCATGATCACATCATATTCTTGACCTTTATCAAGAAACGTTGATACACGTCTTTGACCTAGCATGGTCTCAAGTGTGCGACCTATATCACTAATTGATACGCCTAAATCTGCGGCTCGGTTCTTATCAATATTGACCAACAGTTGAGGCCAAGTTTCTTTATAATCAGAATCAATCCGGATCAAGTTTGTGTTTTCTCTGGCCTTGGTTAATACAATGTCTCGCCATTTTACTAACTCTTCATAAGTATTTCCCTGCAACACAAATTGCACCGGTCGGCCAAGGCCACGCCCGCCAATACCACTTCTCATCACCGCAAAGGCTGTAACATCTGGGATATTCACTAACTTTCCGCTGATTTCATCCATTAAATCGAAGGTCGACCCTGTTTTATCTGGACCAATAGGTGTGCCTACAATAGCAATACCGGCAGTGCCACCAAAACCAGGAGTACGAACAATAATACGGTTAGCCTCACCTGTTTCTGTGTAAGGTAGCAGTATGTGTTCTATCTTTTTCAAATTGGCGGCATTGCTCTCAAAACTTGAGCCTTCTGCACTTTGCATAAGTATGAAAAAGTTGCCTCTGTCTTCTTTAGGTACAAATTCACCGGGTATAACTTGGACGAGTTTAAACAAGGCTATTATGCTGCCAATCACTAGTAAACTCATCAACCAAGGTTGATGTAGCGTGGTGCCTAAGCCGTTGAAATAACCCTGTTCAACTTTTCTAAACTTGGTATCCACCCAATATGCAAATCCTGAAGGTTTTGTACGTTTTTTCAACAGCTTAGAACACATCATCGGTGACAATGTTAAGGCAGTAACGCTAGAAAAAGCCACAGCTGCAGCGATAGCCAAAGCAAACTCAGTGAATAATCGTCCAATATTACCTTGCAAAAATACTAAGGGTACAAACACAGAAATTAAAACTAATGTTGTTGCAATTACCGCAAAACCGACCTCTCTTGCCCCTCGGTAGGCAGCCAAAATGGGTGGTTCGCCCATTTCTATTCGTCGAGAAATATTTTCTAACACCACTATGGCATCATCTACCACTAAACCTATCGCTAGCACCATTGCTAACAAGGTTAATAAATTAATCGAAAAGCCCAGCGCATACATAACAATAAAAGCTGAAACCAAAGACACAGGTACCGTGACTGCGGGGATAAGCGTCGCCTGAATATTACCTAAAAACACATAAATAACTAACACTACCATCAAAATAGCAATCGCTAAGGTTTCATACACTTCATTTATTGACGCTTCAATAAACACCGAGGAGTCATAGCTTGGAACAATAAAAATATTGTCTGGCAGCGTCTGTTCGATAAGTTGAATTGCAGCTTTTGCGGCTCTTGCCACTTCCAGTGTATTAGCCTTTGATTGTTTAACAATACCTAAACCAATCATGTTTACACCGCCACCACGAAACTCCGTTTCGTCGTCTTCAGCTCCTAACTCAACTCTTGCGACTTCTTTTAATTTAACTAAATAGCCATCGGCGCTTGCCTTTACGGTTAGATTCGCAAAATCTTCAGGACTAAGAAAACTTCTGGCCACTCGGACTTCAAAATCTCGGTCAATAGATTCCACTTCACCAGCGGGTAATTCAACGTTCTCAGAACGTATTACATTCTCGATATCAGTAACAGTAATATCTCGAGCAGCCATAGCGTTTCTATCTAACCACACCTTCATTGCATATCTTCGGCCACCGCCTAATTGCACACGAGCAACACCTTCTGCAACCGATAAACGGTCAACAACAAATCTATCTGCATAGTCTGTTAATTCCATGACTGATAGGTTATCGCTGCGTAAGTTGTACCAAACGATGACGTCCTCGTCTGAGTTGGATTTAGACACTTCAGGTGGTTCAGCTTGGTCAGGCAGGTTGTTTAATACTCGGCTAACCCTTTCTCGGACATCGTTCGATGCTGCATCAATATCTCTTGATAAGTCAAATTCAATACTGATAGATGAGCGGCCATTACGACTGCTGGATTCAATATTTTTAATACCTTCGATGCCACTAATGCGCTCTTCTATTAACTGTGTGATACGGGTTTCTACAATTGATGCTGAAGCACCTGGATAATTAGTATTAATAGAGACGATGGGAGGATCGATATCAGGGTATTCGCGTAATGACAGTAAACTAATTGACACTATTCCAAAGACCACTAGTAACAAATTAACAACCGATGCGAAAACAGGACGTTTAACTGCGACATCTGAAAGAAACATAATCTACTCCCTTATCTCACCTAAATCATCTATCTCATCGGCATTCAGAACGTTAACTTTTGATCCATCTCTCAATTTGAGAGCTCCTTCAATCACGACCTCTTCACCCTTTTTCAATCCCGATACAATTTGTACAATACCGGGCTTACGTAAACCTATCTGTACTTGTTTCCTTGTTGCTACACCATCGTTAACTACAAATATAAAATGTTTTTCTTCTACTGGAACTAAGCTGGCCTCAGGAAGCACCAGAGTAGTTAATAATTTTTTCTGTAAATTTATTTGTAACAACATACCTGGGCGTAATTTAAAATCTTGGTTGTTGATATTGGCACGAATTTGTATAGCTCGTGTCGCAGGGTCGACCCTAGAACCAATACTCACTATTTTTCCTTCGAATATTTCATCCGGGTAAGCAATGGAAGTGGCACGAATTTTTTGGTTAATGGCCAAACTAGGCAAGTGAACCTCGGCGATATTAAAATCGACTTTAATAATAGATAAGTCATCTAAGGTGGTAATGGCATCACCTGGCCTAACTAAAGCCCCAACACTGACTTGTCGTAATCCTAATAAACCATCGAAAGGTGCCCTTACTTCAAGTGCTCGCATTTGAGTTTTTAATACATTCATTTCAGCTATGAGTGCATTCACTTCGGCTTGTTGCTCGTCTAGTAGTTGTTCAGACGCAACATTGTTTTTAGCTAGGTTGGTGACTCGATTTAGTTGGCGGTTGGCTTCTTGTAAATCAACGTCTAACGCCGCTAATCGCGCTTTTTCTTCTAAATCAATTAATGTTAGTAATATTTGGCCAGCCTTGACCTTATCACCATCGTCAAAATTTATTTTATAAACAATATCAGATGTTTGTGTTGTTATAAGTACAGACTCATTTGCTCTTCCTGTGCCCAAAGCTTCAACAATTACCTCAAACTCTTCTTCAGCAGTGCGATGCACCTTCACTAAAGTGGCATTGGCTTGTTTAATTGGCTCAGACACGTTCTTCGGTAAATACAAAAACACCACTAAACAAAAACATAATATAACAGCAATTAACAGAGGAGAAAATTTTAACCCTTTTGACATTTGGTGACCTATGTAAATATAAAACTTAATGAGAACTTTGAAGTAATTAAAAATCACTAGCCTCTACAATTAATTATGGCGAATCATAAAATTGATGTGATAATAACTCGTGTCAATACCACCAGTGTGCGAAACATTTTGCAGAACAGATTATTAATAGCCGCAACAATTTTTGTATTCGGGTGCAATAAAAACGTCCCCGCTGACCCGATGTGCCGAACGAACATAGTATATACACAAACTAAGCCCTCAGTAGCAGCCTGTCTTATAAAATCTAACGTTCAACTCTTAGTAATTAAAAACCATGGTGATGATGGTTGGGACTTACCCACCCATAAACAACAAACATCAACCAGTGCACAATGCACTGCTCATCGAGCAGTTTGGAAATCAACGGGACTAAATGTTGAAGTCGGTAAGTTACTATTTACTGCCCCAAACAAAACCCAATATTTTGCATGCAAACTAACAGATGACTATTCTCGCCAATTGCAGCGATTCCCGGTGCCATCGTGGGCCAAACGCAAAACAAGTAATATTGCTTTGGTTGACCCATTTGATACACAGCAGCACCATTGGGTAGACGACATCAATTTGATTGATGTGCGAAAAGCGTTCAATCAATTAGAATAAACTTATCACAACGTCGGCTAAAAGCAGCGATCATTCATAAAATGACTAATGTCACATCAACACTTTTAATAGTCATAACGCGACTTTTAGCAACCAAAACCTATAAATAACGGTATAATCCCTACAATATTAGATTTTTAGAGATCCTTTACATGCCTCAGTACACAGCTCCATTAAAAGACATGCAATTTATATTACATGACTGGTTAAACCTGTCTGCACATTATCAAAAATTAGGGTTAGAAGATTATGATCAAGATCTTGTCAACGAAATATTAAATCAAGGTGCCAAGTTTGCTGAAGAAGTAATTGCCCCATTAAATCGCAGTGGTGATGAACAAAGCAGTAAGTTAGTGGACAAAAAAGTGATCACTCCAGACGGTTTCGCCGATGCATACAAAGATTATATTGCCAATGGCTGGAATGCCATGCTGGGAAATGCTGATTACGATGGTCAAGATTTACCTAATTCAATGGCTATACCTGTTCACGAAATGCTGAGTTCTGCCAACTTTAGTTGGCGACTTATTAGTGTATTAACAGAAAGTGCCATACTGGCAGTAGACAAACATGGCAGCAATAACCTAAAAGCGCAATATTTACCCAAGTTAATATCAGGTGAATGGACAGGCACCATGAACCTCACAGAGCCACATGCAGGCTCTGATTTGAGTTTATTAACCAGCAAAGCTAAAGACAATGGCGATGGTAGTTATGCGGTAACCGGAAGCAAAATATTCATTTCAGGTGGCGACCAAGATTGGACAGACAATATTGTTCACTTAGTCCTCGCCCGATTACCCAATGCACCTGCGGGTGTGAAAGGTATCAGCTTATTTTTAGTGCCTAAAATGTTGCTTGATGATGCAGGGAAAATAACACAAGCGAATACTTTATCAGTAGGCAGTATCGAGAAAAAGATGGGCCTCAAAGCTTGCCCTACTTGCGTTATGAATTTTGATGATGCTAAGGGCTGGATAATAGGCGAAGAAAATAAAGGATTAGCCTGTATGTTCACCATGATGAACGACGCTCGTTTTCAAGTAGGCTTACAAGGGTTGAGTATCAGTGAAGCGTCTTTTCAAGGTGCTTTAGCCTATGCAAGGGATAGATTACAATCGCGCTCCCCTCAAGGTATTCAACAAACTGATAAAAAAGCTGATTCAATTATGCATCAGCCAGATGTACGCCGCATGTTGTTAACCCAAAAGTCCTTAACCGAAGGCGCTAGAGCTTTATCATTGTTGTACGCAACTCAAATGGATATTGAAAAATATGCTGAGCCACCGCGAGCCCATAAAGCCAAACAAGTAATCGAGTTTTTGACCCCTATTTGTAAAGGTTTTATGACCGATATGAGTGAGGAACTGAGTAACTTAGGTATTCAAGTGTTTGGTGGTCATGGGTATATTCGTGAATGGGGCATGGAGCAGCTGGTTCGCGATAGCCGTATTACTCAGTTGTATGAAGGCACTAACGGTATCCAAGCTGTAGATTTAATCAACCGTAAGTTGGTCCGAGATAACGGACATATGTTGGCCAGTACTTATGAGTTATTCTCTATTATGGTGGGTAATATCGGTAATGCTGAATATAAAACTCAAGCCCATGACCTACTAAATGAATGGAATGAAACGTCCAAGCAACTTATGACACTTAATGCTCTAGATTTGTCAGGGGCAGCATATGACTACATGCATTACAGTTCTTATTGTTTAATAGGTGTTCTATGGTTAAGTATGGCCGATACAGCGGAGCATTCAGACAACGACACCATCAGAAAAGGCAAAGCCAATACCTGCGCTTTTTATATGAAAAGAATGTTACCTAGAAAAAACGGTTTTAAAGAAAACTTGTTTAATGACGCAGAAGATTTGATGGCTGTGACTGATATGGAATTTGATTATCAATAGTCGAAAAGCTTAAAAACAGAAAAAGTAGATAGATTAAAGGCGGTTGATAGGGGTATCAACCGCCTTTTTAATAATTTAAGAAATTACGCTGAACGGCGAAATCGAGCAAAAGCAACTTTTGCAACTTTTGCAACTTTTGCAACTATGCCTAGAGTAGCTGGAGTCGATACGTTCACTCTTTAGTTAACGCTTTTATCAACAGCTGACATAGAGTTAACAAATTCAACTCGCAGCGCATCTCCTGTTAAAAATGTAGTGGCTCCCTAACTTAATATTGTTAAGTCAAAACGAGCAAATAATCCACGTTCTGAACAGACATCATAAGTACAAGCCTTAGAGCCACAAAATCTGTGACTTCATTAACCAAAAAAATAGATACACCTAAAATACTTGACTCATTAACGTTGCAGCATCATAACTAAAAATTGATGTATTAAAATCGAAGTCAAATGCATCAAATCTCTCAGTTCATTAACAGTTATGCTTACTTATAAGGTTTTACTTATACGACTTTACTGATAGCTACATTGTTATCTAACATCAATAATAGTTACAATAGTTACAATAGTTACCACAGCGTCTTTATTTAAGTCAAAATTTATAACAATAGTCTAACGTCGTTGGATGACGATTATAAAGAAAAAAAAGGCGCTTATGAAAGCGCCTTTTTTAGTAACTGAAATTAATGCTATTCAGTCGCGCATCGCGCTCTTGTGCACTGTCTTATTAATGACAACACATCTCTAACAGTCACAATACCGTTGCCATCCACGTCAAAAGCAGGATTTAAAACTTCACCTGATCTTAGTGCAACAATCATGGCGCGAAGATCGATTCGATCTAAATCGCCGTCACCATCATAGTCACCAATCACTAAGTCAGCTTTCAAATTCAAACTAACAATAACGGGATCATGGTCAGACATACGGTATGCGTCATCTGCGTAATAATCAGTGACATTATCAGGTGTTTTAAACTCAACATTATAATCAAGAGAAATCGGCTCATCAGCGTTGATATGCCACTCAGTCACGTCAACCACTTTAGCCAAAGCTTTATTATTAGCTAACGCATGGTCTAAATAACCTAAAAGGCCTCTAAAGCTATATGAATACGCTTCATCACCACCAAAATAATTCACTAGGTTGGTATAACCCGCTCCTTCTAATGCACTAATAGGATCTTCTTTCGCATAAGCATTTAAATCACCAATGATTAACGTAGCGGTATCAGGGTACTGATCTTCTAGAAATGCACTTAGCGCCTGTGCAGCAAGTGTACGAGTCAGATTACAGTTACCTTGACCGGTAGTGGTATCATCATCACCAACACCACAACCTGAACCTTTAGATTTTAAATGATTAACACTGATGACAAGTGTTTCACCATTTTCAAGCAATGCAAATTCCTGAACTAAAGAAGGACGATTTTTACCATCATTAAACAACGGTACATCATCTTCGTCAGTGGTAGAGTTACTGCTATCTAGAATTTGTGGTACGCCAGTAAGTGATACCACACTCGATTTATACATAAACGCGACGGTAATGGCATCTGAGCCTATAGCCGCGCCAGGGTCAACAATAGAATAGGTACCCGCACCCATAACGGCATTGATCCCTGCAACCAAATCAGCAATGGCCGAGCCTTCAGAAAAACCGTTATTTTCGATTTCCATTAAACCCATAATATCGGCGTCCATTGCTACAATGGCAGCCACTGTTTTTGCTTTTTGACGTTCAAATTCCAAATCACTGTCCGCACCGCGGCAGCTAGAACTTGCAGTTGGGCCACAAACACTCCCAGAATCATCAATATTATTGAAGTAATTAAGCACATTTAAGCTAGCTACTTTCAAATTACCTAAGTTCAGATCAGGTTCGCCAGAGCGAGGGTTGGTGGCTACAAATGTTGGCTCTTGAGTAGGTATAACGCGGTAATCACCGAAGGAAAAGTCAACAACACCTGTTAGTGACGCTACTGTATCGCCCATTCGCAAAGTATTAAACGCAGACAATCCGCCAGTGGGGAACACAACAATCTCTGGATTCTGGGTGCTATCACCGTCATCTAACAATATACGGTTAAGCGCGTTTGTCACTACTAAGTTATTCGCCTCATCTGAACCAGGGACAAATACGTTAGTAGGCACGAATAAACGTTCCGTTGACAAAGTTACTTGGCCGAAACGTCCCAAAGTATAGTTATCGGTGACAACTAAAGCTTGCGACGTTGACACTAGCATACCTTCTAAAGATTCAACTTGTGCTGCATTTGTAAAAGGTAGAGATAGGGCTGACTCTGAAGGTCCAGCGTTCCCAGTACTAATGACTTCAGGCGCTTGGGTGGCCGTTAACTGAGTACGTTCAAAAAACTCTGATACATCACCAATCACTTTCACAAGGCTACCAACAGCTGGCAAATCACCTTCGTAGAAGACAAAAACGCCTTCTGAAGTAGAGGGGTCCGCATCCGAGTCTGCATCTTCTTCTTGTACAAAGAAACCGCTGATACCTGAAGAAGAAGCAGTCACGATACCTTCAATAAGAACCGTATCACCGTCTACAGGAGAAACATCACCATTTCCTTGGACGTCATGAATAAGCGTGGTCTCGTCGCAACAATCGCCTGGTTCTTCGCCACCTCCGCCACCAAATTGATGTGAACCTAACTCGCTACTTGTATTGCTTGGGAATGCTATCCATTGAGCATCAGGTAAAAATTCATCATCAATAATAGTATCGCCTTCACCGATGCTATTCAGTCGAACCAATGTTGCATTCGCTGTGCTAACGCCATTTGATTCCCAGCGGCTACCAGGATCTTCACCTACACGACCGAATGAATCGACTACATTCTCGCCTTTAAACAGTACATAAGCATCATCACCATTATGTGAAATAGTACCTGACGTAAGATCTGCTTCATCCAAAATATCTTGAATAGCGCTAGGGTTGGCAACAACGAATACGTCACCGCCTGCAACTATACCAGTCAAATTGAGCGCCGAACCTGATGTACCACCATTTGAAAAACGTTCTAAACGGTAACCTTCAGCTTCCAAATCCACTGATACTCCAGACGGATTATATAATTCAATAGCCTTGTTGAAGCTACTGCCTTCAATGTATTCAGAGATAAACAAATTGCGCGGAGCGACGGTATGCATACCTAAGTCGTCTGAGATATTGTTGCCAAGACCTGTCCACTGGATTGATGGGTCAAATGCATCGTCAACTATAACATCACCCGAGTAAACGTCAGGGTTACGGATAAGTGTATTGTTAGCCGTAACAGAATCACCGCTCCCGTAACTACTGCCTGGATCAAAGCCAACTTGGCCAAAGGCATCAATTATTGTACCGTCAGCAGTCAAAACATAATCATCGTCACCGTTGTGCGAAATACTGCCAGATATCTGATCTGATTTACTTAAAATGTCAGCATTTGCCCTTCCGTTGGCAACAACATAGGTGCCATTAGCAGGAATAATGCCTGTCAAATTGATCGCTGTTGGGCTAGTACCACCGTTTGAGTAGCGGCTAAGCACGTAGTTACCTTCTGACAGGTCGATATCGCTAGCAGTAGGGTTATATAACTCGAGCGCTTTATTATAGCTGCTGCCTTCGATGTATTCAGAGATAAAAACAACACCTGATGTGGTAGCCGGATTATCGCCACCGCCGTCACTGTCACCACAAGCATCAGTGGTATAAAACAACGCAGCCCATTCAGGATGGTCTATAAAGGGGTTACGGTTGCCTTGGAATTCGTAAATTGCATTGTTACGCGCTTCTTCAAAAGCGTCGACTGGATCAGCTACATGCCATGCCCAAAGACGACACAGCCTGCCTAACGCATTTGAGTCGGTGTCAGTGAAGGTATCGACCAATATCAAATCAGGTGTTAAATCACCTAAGTTTTCGTAACGGGTGTCCATATAGAACATCATACGTGCAACGTCACCTTTAATTGCGTTTCTTGGTTCAAATGAATCACCGTCAACAAAATTACCGGGCGCAGCCGTCACTGCATTATCGCTGTCATCAAAGTCTAAGTTACCGCGAGTAGCATTAACACCAACATCAGAAGGTCTTAAATGATGGATGTCAGAATACGCTTCAAAAGCGCTGTCACCAAAACCATGACTGCTAGGCCAACTATGTTCACGATTCCAATCAGTACCTGCATCGCCACCATTTAGGTTCTTCGCACGTGGCGTGCCTGTGTACCAAAGAGTAATGTTGTCTGCATCAGCCGGGTCTTCATCTGTATGAGATAAGGCAGTCCAGACTTGATTATATGTAAGAACGGTAGGACTTGTAATAGTCTCCGACAACAGCGTTTTAATGATATTTACTGGGCTGCTAGCATCTACTTCAGTTTGTACTGCAGCATAATAAACAGCGGCGTCAAATGTTGAAGCATCAGCGACTTTTTCCACGTCGCAAGCACCGGGAGTGGGACTGCCGCAAATAATGCCAGTAGGTTCGTCACCACCACCACCACCACCACCGCCACCGCCACCAACTTCATCAGCATAAGATTTCAGTGGGTAAGGGTTGGTTGCTGAGGCATTGGTAGTTTCGTCGTCTAGGGCATTGGTACCGCTAAAGGTCCAGCTAGAAAATTGAAAAACAGAGTCATCAGGGCCAGTATCGGCGACTCTTGCCGCCCAACCGTCCTTATACTCCCAAGGCTCTCCAGTACCATCAACACTGATGTCGCCAAATATGTCGACTACCACACCGTTACAGAACAGCTCAATTGCGTCGTCGCCATTGATAGAGGCAGAGCTGCTTGTATAGTCGGGAGTGAAGCCAAAAAAGCTAGTAAATTGTGCCGATTCAGAGGCAACATATATATACGTTCCTGCTGTCGCTGCTCCTGCATTAAAAGTGATTTCTTGACCGTCTGTGCCACCACCGTTATTGGCTGCGCCAATACCGCAACTTGAAAGATCTGCGATATCATTAATAACAAATATTTCGATGGCTTTGGGAAGGCCACCACTTAATGAGCCATCGACAACGCCGGTGATAACTAAATCATTTGCTTGCACTGCTGAGGCATACAAAGCTACCAACAATAGCGGATACTTTAAATTCATGTTTTCTCCTGAAAACTTGTAAGGGTCGGTGTTTCGACTTTAAACTATTTATTTTTAATGACTATCTTCTTAAACTTCTATGACATCCGTATGACAGGGAGGAGAATAATTGCTGTTCGACAGGTG
>OOGD01000144.1_pt1 | contig 16323 bp, 14 predicted proteins | sample 1670381 | NCBI WGS metagenome assembly OOGD01 (sample SAMEA98146918, study PRJEB22522) | marine metagenome | biome: marine biome; feature: marine water body; material: sea ice | place: Arctic Ocean | collected 14-Sep-2015 | depth 1.3 m | reverse complement strand
CCTATTGGCAGCAACCTAGTTATACACTCGATTATTTGACCCAATTATCCGAACAAGGTCTCGACGTTATGGATCAATGCTTGCTGCCGGTTAACAGTGCCTTAGTGGATCTACACGAGTTAACAATAGACGCTGCCGCGGTTGATTTATTAAAGAATGGTGTGGCAGTTAAAGTTAATAATACGGGACATAGTGATCTATTGAGTTTAGTGTCAGAAAGTGGCGAATTTATAGGCATTGGAAAATCTCTGCTAAATGGTTTGATAGCGCCTAAAAGATTAATGAATACAGCAAGATAAATGTTGTTTTATAGGGCTGGAATTTAAACTGGTAGAATTCCGTAAAACCCCTTGTTACTACCTGCTCTGCTAGGTAGAATACCAGCCTTTTCGAGCCTACGAGGTTTTATTCATGTCAATGACAGCTGATCAAAAGCGAGAAATCGTTTCTGTGCACCAGCAATCCGAAGGTGATACAGGTTCACCTGAGGTGCAGGTTGCGCTACTTTCACATCAAATCAAGCACTTAACTGAACACTTTAAGGAGCATATCCACGACCATCATTCGCGTCGCGGTCTGCTGAAAATGGTTAACCAGCGTCGTAGCTTACTGGATTATTTGAAAACAAAAAACCAGAGTCGCTATAGAGATTTGATCGGAAAATTAGGTTTACGTCGTTAGTAATACAATTACTGAGACTTTGATTAATCCTAGAGAGGTAGAATGTGAATCCAATTAAAAAGACATTTCAGTACGGCGTACATGAAGTTACGCTGGAAACCGGTGAGATAGCCCGTCAAGCGGGTGGTGCTGTTCTTGTCAACATGGCGGATACTATTGTAATGGTAACCGTAGTAGGAATGAAAAAGGCCGACCCGAGTCGCCCTTTTTTCCCATTAACAGTTGACTACATTGAAAAGACTTATGCCGCTGGTAAGATTCCGGGCGGATTTTTCAAGCGTGAAGGTCGTCCAAGCGAAAAGGAGACTTTAACCTGTCGCCTGATCGATCGACCTATCCGACCATTGTTTCCAAAAGGATTCATGAACGAAGTCCAAGTCGTTGCAACTGTTATTTCAATGAACACCGATATCGATCCTGATATTCCAGCTTTAATTGGTGCTTCTGCAGCCATCTCTATTTCTGGTCTGCCATTCAATGGCCCGATTGGTGCTGCAAGAATTGGTTACAAGGATGGTGAATATATTTTAAATCCTAGCATCAGCCAATTGGCCGACTCAGATCTTGATTTGGTTGTTGCCGGTACAGACAAAGCGGTATTAATGGTTGAATCTGAAGCCAATCGTTTGTCAGAAGAAGTCATGTTGGGATCAGTTGTTTATGGTCATGAGCAACTCCAAACTGTGGTTCAGGCAATCAAAGAATTTAGTGCTGAAGTGAATACCACTCCGTGGGAATGGGCTGCACCAGAAGCAGATTTATCGCTGGCTGATTTAGTCAGCAATCAATCAACAGCTGCTATTACCGAAGCTTATGCTATTGCTGACAAATTAGATCGTCAGGACAAGTTGTCAGCTGTTCGAAGCGATGCTGTTGCTGCGTTAGTTAGTGACTTAGAAGGTTCACCCAGTGAGTCAGCCGTTCGTGAAGCTTTTGGCAAGCTAGAAAAGAAAATTGTTCGAGACAGAATTATCTCTGGTGAAAGGCGTATTGATGGACGTGATACACGTACCGTTCGCCCGATTGCAATCCGCACTGGTTTATTACCACGAACCCATGGCTCAGCTCTTTTCACTCGGGGTGAGACTCAGGCCATTGTGGTAACAACTCTGGGAACGGGTCGTGACGCTCAAATTATTGACGCAATCGAAGGCACGCGTAAAGAAAATTTTATGATGCACTACAACTTCCCACCATCAAGTGTTGGTGAATGTGGTCGTGTTGGTACGCCTAAGCGTCGAGAAATTGGTCACGGTCGTTTAGCCAAACGTGGCGTACAAGCGGTTATGCCATCAGTCGATGATTTTCCTTATGTCATTCGAGTAGTTGCAGAAATTACAGAATCAAATGGTTCATCATCAATGGCTAGTGTCTGTGGCGCAAGTCTATCTATGATGGATGCAGGTGTACCACTAAAATCACCCGTTGCCGGTATTGCTATGGGCCTAATTAAAGAAGATGCAGGTTTTGCCGTACTGTCTGATATCTTAGGTGATGAAGATCATCTAGGTGACATGGATTTCAAAGTAGCGGGCACTACCGATGGCATTACTGCTTTGCAAATGGATATTAAGATCGACGGTATCACTACCGAAATCATGCAAAAAGCCCTTGAGCAAGCTAAAGATGGTCGTTTGTTTATCCTTGATGAAATGTCTAAGGTTATTACTCAAGGCCGCGAAGAAATGTCAGAATTTGCGCCACGCTTGGTTACTTTCAAGATCAATCCAGAAAAAATTCGGGATGTTATTGGTAAAGGTGGATCAACTATCCGTGCCATTACCGAAGAAACGGGTGCTAGCATCGAAATTGACGATGACGGCATAGTTAAAATTGCATCGGTAGAGAAAGCAGCTGGTGATGAAGCCAGACGCAGAGTCGAGATGGTTATTGCTGAAGTAGAAGTTGGAACTATCTACGAAGGTAAGGTTGCTAAAATCATGGATTTTGGTGCATTCGTAAACATCTTGCCTGGTAAAGATGGATTGGTCCATATCTCGCAAATTTCTGATGAGCGCGTCGAGAACGTCAGCGACAAGCTAAAAGAAGGCGACATGGTTAAAGTCAAAGTACTTGAAGTGGATCGTCAAGGTCGAATTCGGTTGAGTATGAAAGCCGTAACAGAAGATGTTGCAGCCGAGACTACTGAATAGGGTCAAATCTGTTTCTTCAAAAATAAGGAAAGGGCGCTTTGATTGCGCCCTTTTTTTTGCGGTTAATTAATAATTAGATTTCGAGTTTTGGTGAATTTTTATGTGAGATCAATACTCAAGGTATTACACTTGGTGCATTAATCTCAGATAGGATCAGGGTTTTTTTGTGTTTAGATGTATAGAGTATTAGTAGAGAGCACTGATGCTAATTAGTCGTTGTTTTCCTAAAGCAACTTAAACATAGTGCCACAATAGGGGCACTTTGATTCTCCACCATTTTCCTTTACTGGGATATAAACTTTCGGGTGTGAGTTCCATAAGCTAGTGCCTTCGACAGGACAATGAATTGGCAAGTCGCCAGCTTTCACTTCGATAGCATTTTTTGAGTTTGGTTGAGAATAACCTTTTTGATTTGCTGCTGTATCAGGGTTGACCATTCTATTCTCTATGGGTTTGTGAAAGTTAATAAGTCGAGGTGTTTTTCGTTCCGACCATGTACTAAATCAAAGTAATCTTTTTGTAATTGCTCTGTAATTGGGCCTCTACTACCTGAACCAATTGAACGATTGTCAAGTTCACTAATCGGTGTCACTTCCGCTGCCGTCCCTGTGAAGAAGGCTTCGTCTGCTATATATACTTCATCACGTGTCAGTCTTTTTTCAACTATGGGGTATCCAGCATCTTTGGCCAACGTAAAAAGAGTTTTACGGGTAATACCGTTTAAGGCCGAAGTCACTTCTGGCGTGTAGATGACGCCATCACGAATGACAAAAACATTTTCACCACTGCCTTCGGCAACATAGCCTTCGGGATCGAGAAGCAAGGCTTCGTCATAGCCATCTTTTAAAGCTTCGCTTAAAGCCATCATTGAGTTGATATACTGACCATTGGCTTTTGCTTTGGTGGCGGCAATATTGACGTGATGACGAGTGTAAGAGGATGTCTTAACACGAATGCCCTTTTCCAGTGCCTCCTTTCCGAGATAAGCCCCCCATTCCCAGGCGGCTACAATGCAGTGGACAGTTAAATTATCGGCGCGTATACCCATACCCTCTGAGCCATAAAAACACATAGGACGTATATAGGCGCTTTCAAGGTTGTTATCACGTACGGCAGCAATTTGAGCTTGTTTGATTTGCTGCGGAGTATAGGGCATAGCCATATCTAAAATTTTGCAAGAATCGAACAGACGACGAGTATGTGCTTCTAGTGCAAAAATAGCGGTTCCCTGATCAGTTTTATAGGCCCGAACACCTTCAAAACAACCCATTCCATAATGTAATGTGTGGGTTAATACATGGACGTTAGCTTCTCGCCAAGGAACCATTTCTCCATCAAACCATATAAGACCATCACGATCGGCCATTGACATTGCGTTTACTCCAAACTGCTTAGCTGAAACATTCGTTCCAGCAATTGTTAACGTGTTCGACTGCCGCTGCGATTTTTATGCTAGCGATCTCAGCCGGATTATTTTGTAGTACGGTCCTATGTAACCAACGATGGTATGTTTCATAAGTACTTACCAGTTTTGACTGTTGACTGGAGATAAGGTTTAACTGAAACAACTCATTAATAATACTAATATTATCAGAATATGCTGAAATGGAGCTAACTTTATTTGCATGCAGTAACGCCCAATATTGAACCATGAACTCGATATCGACCATACAGCCTTTGGAATATTTCAAGTTGTAATAGTGCTCTATTTTTTGTGGTTTGTTCTGATTGATTTTAGCTCTCATCTTGGTGATTTCTTGTTTCAATTTTTGTGGATCACGCTCGATGGAAAGAATTTTCTGGCGCATTTCCTGAAAGTTTAATTTGAGTCTTGGGCTTCCGCCGACATGCCTTGCGCGAACCAGCGCCTGGTGTTCCCAAGTCCAGGCCTTTGTTAGTTGGTATTGAAGATAGGCGTGATCTGATGTGACGAGTAATCCAGAGGCGCCTTCGGGTCTTAGTCGTGAGTCGATCTCATACAACGTACCGGCACTTGTCAGGATGCTAGTCATCGAAATTATTTTTTGGGCGAGCCGGGAGAAGTAAACGCTATTGTCGAGGCTCTTTTTGCCATTTGTGATTGAATTACTCGCCGTCGAGTCATGCAGGAAAATTAAATCGAGATCCGACTGATAGTGCATTTCTTTTCCACCCAACTTGCCGTAGCCAATAATTGCAAAATTTGCTTCTCGAACAACGCCCCCAACAGTACATTGCGGCTCGCCATACTGGTTTTGTAGGGTTGTACTCGCCAACTCATAGACAGCGTGTAACACCACTTCGGCGAGTTCTGTTAAATATTGGCAAACGGTTAACGGCGTAATTTGCTCTGACAATTCGGCGATGGCGATGACGATGGTTTGCTCACGCTTAAAGAGGCGCAAACTATCTAGCTCTAGTTCGGTATCCCCGGCCACGTTTTTCAGTTGAATTTGTAGGTTGTTTGCTATCGTTTCTCGGTCGAATTTATCTTCGTTGTCATCGGGCTGAATTAAGCACTCTAATAAGATGGTATACTGCGCCACTTCCTGAGCGATCCATTCACTGCTATCAAATAGATGAACCAGCTTATTGAGTAAATGACCGTTTTGGTGGAGTAATTCGAAATAGACGCTACGACCGGCAATTGATGAAAACAGGTTGAGCAGTCTATTGAACAAAGTGAGGTGGTCTTTAGATTGACTAATTGATTTTAAAAGGTCGGGCAACAGGGTCGAAAATCGTTGTTTCGCTTTTGCCGACATAAACCCCCAGGCTTTCGATGTGAAAAAACCAGTGAGCTTTAAGTTAATTTCTGCCGTATGGTTCAGCTCATAAGATGCTAGCAATTCAATTTGCTGTTCATCTGATTGTTCTTCACTGAAGACATCTGAAAGGGTGACTTCCTGCTCGATCGGTGTTTCGCGTTTGAAGAGTTCTGTGAAGTGATAACTAACTTTGGTTCTGTGCTCATCTAGTTTTTTTTGAACTGATAGCCAGTCTGTCAAATTCAGGGTGTAAGCAATTCGTTGTTGAATCAGTTGATTTTGGGGGCAACTATGTGATTGCTCGTCGGCCATCATTTGTATTTTGTTTTCTAACTGGCGTAAGAATACATAGGCTTCGCGTAATTCTTCAATGTTTTCTGAGGGTATGATATTTTGCGTCTGCAAGATGTCGAAACAGGTGAAAATTTGTTGGCTCTGTAATCGATTATTGCGGCCCCCTTTTAATATCTGGAATGCCTGCACAAAGAACTCGATCTCTCGTATGCCACCATTGCCGACTTTAATATTGTCCTGCATATTTTTCGATCTGGCCTGGCGGTCTATTTGATCTTTGAGGCCTGCTAATCCTTCGAAAACACGATAATCATGATATTTACGAAAGACGAAAGGTTTTAGAATTGACTGAATGAACTGCCTGTCGTTGTCACTTCCGGTGATTATTCTGGCCTTTACCATGGCATATTGCTCCCACTCTCGACCATGCAGTTGGTAGTAGTGTTCCAACGCCAAATGATGGAGTGCGACAGGTCCAGAGTTGCCCCAGGGCCTTAGCCTGAGATCGACACGGTAGACAAAACCATCTTCTGTCGTGTCGTTCAGTAGTTTAGTAAACAGTCTGACGACGCGGGTAAAAAACTCTTGGTAGGCAAGGCGGCCGTAACCTGCCAGATCACCTTCATTGGCGTAACTGCAAATTAAATCGATATCGGAGGAAAAATTTAGTTCTCTCCCCCCCAGTTTTCCCATTGCAATAATGTTGAGTGTTATCGGATTGCCATCAGTATCAACTGGTTGGCCGTGTTTTGTAACCAGCTGTTTTTCAGCTGCTGCCAGGGCACAGCGAATCAGTTGGTCCGCTAAATTACTAAGATGGCGTAAGACGGTCTTTAGTGGAATGTTGTGGATGACATCGAGATAAATGATTTCGACCAATTTGGCATGACGATGAAGGCGAAGGATTTTTTGAACTTTAGTGATTTCTTGCGCTTGTTCACAGGCTTTATAGAGTTCAATCTGGTCAAGATCAAACTGTTTTAGCTGATGAAGATTGCCTAATAGGGCGGGGGTACGACAGATTTGATTCATTGCGTAAGTGCTTGAAATAGCCAGGCGTTGAATGTTGCTGTTGAAATGGACTTCGAATGAATTGTCCTGAGCCTGAAGCAATGTTTGTAGTTGCATCCAGGCATATTGATCATCTTTGAGTAAGTGTGAAAGCTTTGCAGGCATTAATTTACTTTCCAATTGTTAATGAGAAATATTATCATTTACATTCGTATTCTAATCTACTAGAATAACTTTGTTGTTGGAATTCGGCTCATGGCATTCCTTTTATCAATCCTAATTTATTATTCATTAAAACTTAACTAACCTAAATCGAGAGTTTTTAAATATGTACAAGATCAAACTTCCATTGATGGCCAGTGTATTGGCTGTCGTTTTATCCACCAGCGCGCTAGCTGCCGAGGTGAATGTTTATTCTGCTCGCAAAGAGGCTTTGATCAAACCATTGCTTGATAAGTTTAGCGCCGAAACGGGTATCAAAACCAATTTAATTACAGCCAAGGCAGACAAGTTGCTAACGCGAATGATTAACGAAGGCCGTAATACCCCTGTGGATCTCTTTATTACCGTCGATGCTGGTCGCTTGCATCGTGCTAAGGAAGCCGACTTGTTACAACCCATCAACAATAGCACTATCGAAAAAACGGTGCCCGCCCATCTGCGGGATAGTGATCAATACTGGGTTGGATTGTCTCAACGTGCGCGCGTTATTTTTTATGCAAAAGATCGAGTGAATCCAGCAGAACTCTCTACTTATGAAGATTTGGCCAATTCAAAATGGCAGAAACGTATTTGTATCCGAGGATCTGGCAATATTTATAATCAGTCACTGGTTGCCTCTATGATTGCTGTGAATGGTCAAGCTGAAACTCAAAAGTGGGCGAATGCTTTAGTCGGCAACTTTGCGCGTGACCCTAAAGGTGGCGATAGAGATCAAATCAAAGCAGCAGCAGCAGGGCAGTGTGATTTGGCTATCGCGAATACTTATTACTATGGCAAAATGTTATCAAGTAAAAAAGATGATGGACAAGTCGCAGCGGCTAACAAAATGGGTGTGTTCTGGCCGAACCAATCTGATCGAGGTGTGCATGTGAATATTAGTGGTGCAGGAATCAGTAAGTATTCTAAAAACAAAGAGAATGCGATTAAGTTGCTTGAATATCTACTGAGTGACGAAGCCCAGAGCTGGTATGCAAGTGTGAATTATGAGTACCCAGTGAGTCAGTCGGCAAAGATTAGTGGCTTGGTCGCGCAGTGGGGCGACTTTAAAGCAGATACACTGAACCTATCGAGGTTGGGTCAGTTTAATTCTGATGCGGTTAAAACAATGGATAAGGCCAGTTGGAAGTAATAATTTTTTAGATGAAGGTATTTATTTTTTGGTGATGGTTAATCAGACCGTTGCAACCTATCTGGGTGCGGATTACTATTCGCACCCTTTTTGCGTTTTAGCAATAATGACTTGGTGATTATGGCCCCGAAATCTGTCCATTTATCTCATACGACTTCCTATCGTCGATCATGGTTTGATCGATGTTGGCAGCCAGGTATTGTCCTCACCGCACTGATATTCTCGATTCCTATCTTCACTATCGCTGGTTATATTTTTTTACCACCGGGCGATATTTGGCAGCACTTGGTTGACACTGTTCTGCTGACTTATTTAATCAACTCAACGTTACTCATGGTTGGTGTTGGATTGGGCACATTATTAATAGGTGTGAGCTGCGCCTGGTTGACCAGTCTGTGTGAATTTCCAGGCAAAAAACTTTTTGTCTGGTCCTTGTTACTGCCGCTCGCAATGCCTGCCTATATTATTGCGTACACTTATACTGGTATGTTTGATTTTGCTGGGCCGGTGCAAACAACGATACGTGACTTAACGGGTTGGGGGTACGGTGATTATTACTTTCCCGAGGTTCGTTCAATTGGTGGCGCTATTATTATGTTTTCGATGGTACTCTATCCCTATGTTTACTTGATGGCTAGGGCTGCCTTTTTGGAACAATCAGTTTGTGTGATTGAGGTGAGTCGGACGCTTGGTTGCAATGCTTGGATGAGCTTCTATCGAGTGGCATTGCCGTTGGCGCGGCCGGCTATTGTTGCAGGCTTATCGTTGGCATTGATGGAAACTCTGGCTGACTACGGTACGGTGTCTTACTTTGGTTTAGGTGTGTTTACAACAGGTATTTTTAAAGCTTGGTTTGGCCTTGGTGATAGTGGTGCAGCTGCAAAACTTGCGGCCATTTTATTGTTATTTGTATTTACTCTGGTGATTATCGAAAGAGCGTCACGTAAACGATCGAAGTACCACCATACAACCAATCGTTATAGCCAATTACCTCAATATAAGCTGACTGGATTTAAAGCATTGATGGCCTGCCTTGCTTGTTTAATGCCATTACTTTTTGGTTTTTTAGTGCCCGCTTTTCAGTTGAGCCTGTGGATGCTTGATACCTATTCTGAAATGGTTGACGCCTCGTTTGTTGAATTAACTATTAATACCGTAGCGCTTGGTTTAAGTGCTGCGGTGTTGGCCGTTGTACTCGCGTTATTTCTCGCTTATGGTAGGCGTATGATCGCTAGTAAGGCGGTTGTTTCATCGATCCGCATTGTCGCAACAGGTTATGCAATTCCAGGCACCGTAGTGGCTGTTGGCGTGATGATTCCATTTGCTTGGTTCGACAATGCACTTGATAGCTTTATGCGTCAGCAGTTTGATATTTCTAGCGGGTTGCTGCTGAGCGGTAGTTTGTTTGCCATCATGTTTGCTTATCAAGTCCGATTCCTTGCGATTTCAATACAAGCTGTCGAATCTGGGCTTGGTAAGATACGGCCATCGATGGATGAAGCTGCTCGATCACTCGGGTATAAGCCAACCGATGTTCTATTAAAAATTCACCTGCCTCTGATGAAAGGATCTGTCTTGACTGCGCTATTAATTGTATTTGTTGACGTCATGAAAGAACTGCCCGCAACGCTTATATTACGCCCGTTTAACTTTAATACACTCGCCATACGCGCTTACGAGCTAGCCTCGGATGAACGTTTGGCGGACTCATCCAGCGCCGCACTAATGATAGTCGCTGTTGGATTGTTACCTGTTATTCTGCTTAGTAAGAGTATTTCTAGCTCAAGGGTCGGGTCATGACGTCGCAACTCAAAATTAAAAATTTAGATGTTTTCTATGGTGATTACCAAGCACTGCATCAACTGTCGTTTACCCTTGAACCGGGTAAAATTGGCTGTATGCTGGGTCCAAGTGGGTGTGGAAAAACCACAGTTTTACGTGCCATCGCTGGGTTCGAAGCGGTAACAAGTGGCAGTATTTTAATTGATCGACGAGAAGTCAGTGCTGCGCGCTTTAGCCTTCCACCAGAGATGCGCAATATCGGCATGGTATTTCAAGACTTTGCGTTATTTCCGAACATGTCGGTGGCTGATAATATTCGCTTTGGATTGAGGCTATGGAAGCCCAAGGAGCAAAAAATCCGCGTCCAGGAATTGCTCGCGATGATTGGCATGCCGGCTTATGGTCAGGCCTTTCCTCACCAATTGTCGGGTGGTCAGCAGCAACGCATTGCTTTGGCTCGTGCGATGGCACCTAAACCCGGCATATTATTGATGGACGAACCCTTCTCAAGCATGGATGTTGAACTCCGCGAACAGTTGTGCCGTGAAGTCCGAGATATTCTCAATCAGGAAAATATTACAGCAATTTTGGTCACCCATGATCAATTCGAAGCCTTCGCTATGGCTGACGAAATATGTGTCATGAATGATGGAAAGATAGAGCAACAGGGCTCAGGGTATAATTTGTACCACCGACCGAAAAACCGCTTTGTTGCTGATTTTATCGGGCAGGGTGTGATTATTCCTGGCACGGTGAAAGAGGATAATAAAGTCCATACGGAGCTAGGTGTAATTGCGGGTAATGAGTTAGAGGACAGTCAACCAGGAGATGCTGTAGATGTACTCATCCGTCCGGACGATGTGATTCATGACGACAACTCTGCAGATACAGCCATTGTTGTTGATAAATCGTTTCGTGGATCTGAATTTCTTTATTATCTGCGCATGGATAGCGGTATTGAAGTATTATGCTTGGCGCCGAGTCACCATGATCACCCCATTAACGAGCGAATTGGTATTCAACTCAATGTCGATCATCTTGTTATATTTGATCGAAAACACACGATTGAAAATAAAATCTACTCAGAATAATAACGCAACGAAATACGGCTGAGTACCTCAATAGAGTGATACAGAATGTTAACTAAAATAATTGTCACTCTAGCCGTAATTGTCGGTTGTCTTTGGTTTGCATCATCGAAGCGCAATCAAGAGTTGCAACCGGTACAAAGAAAAATAGGCAAGAAAGAAAGTGAGAGAAAGCTGCTGTTGACTAGAAGTGCTTTTGCTTTTATGTTTTTGATGGTACTAGCGGCAGGTGTAATTGTGTTTTACGAATTGCAGGACGATTATGAAACCGTCACCGTGCACGTTATTAATTCAGAAACGAATGCTCGAACAAGTTACCAAGCGCAGCGCCAGGATGTCACGCAAGATAGTTTTACAACGCTCGAAGGACGTCAGGTTTTTGTGGCAGACATCGAACGTGTAGAGATGGAATCAACCAAATAAAGACCACTCGAGCCAAGTTGCTTGAGTGGTTCTGATCATTAAATGTGTGCTTTTAAGGCAGCCAACACGGGTCCGAAATCAGACGTTTCAACACTCAGTAGCGAACCTTCTTTACGGTAATAGTCAACCAACGGTGCGGTTTGTTCCTCATAGACTTTAAGGCGGTTGTCGATCGCTTGCTGAGTTTCGTCGTCACGCTGAACAATATCTCCCCCACAAGCATCACAGGTACCGTCAACCATTGATGGTTTGAATTTAATATTGAAGATTTCACCACATTGAGTGCAGGTTCTCCGAGTGGCTAGGCGTTCCATAATAGTGTCTCTTGGAATGATCAGTTCTAAAACGCAATCAACCTTTTCGCCCATTTTTTTGAGCAATACTTTTAAAGCATCTGCTTGCACAATTGTGCGTGGAAAACCATCCAGTAAATAACCTTGTTTGCAATCATCCTCAAGTAAACGTTGCTCCATGATGCCTATGATTACGTCATCAGTGACCAGGTTGCCAGAGGTCATCGCGGCTTCGACTTTTTTCCCAAGTTCGGTTCCTGCTACGACAGCACGGCGTAAGATATCGCCCGTCGAAATTTGAACTGAACCATCATACTTATTTAAGGCTTTTGCTATAGTGCCTTTGCCTGCCCCTGGTGGGCCTAGCAGTATTATGTTCATAAAGGTTCCTTAATAACGTGGATAACGAGTATTGATAAATTATAGGGAGAGTATTGTCCGGTTTTCTAACTTAATGGCAAATTGAAAATGCTAATACTATGAATTACTCTATTTTGAAGCCTAATTGAGTCTTGTGGTTGCTCTATCAATGGTGTGAATTCTCTTTAATTATTAGTCGTTAGCTTACAAATTAAGCGTTAAACGATTTAAGTGTCAGAAAACTGAATCATTTTTTTGGTCATTATGATTGAGGGTTAGTGCTGAACTCTCATACTTACTGCCTTTATCATGCCCGTTTCGTCAGATCTGAATGGGTCAATACGATGAGAAAAGGGTTAAAGAGGTATTTTTTATATGCAGGCTGTCGTTATAGCCTGTTGAATTCAGGCCAAACATATCGCACCTTAGTCATATTCGGGCGTTACTCAGCCAGAGTCATTCACCACTAATGGTGATGACCAGCTGTCGAAGGTGAGGGTGTGTTCGATGCTCCCAAAGATATATTCCTTGCCAGGTACCAAGAGCCAACTTGCCAGCTGTTATTGGAATAGTGATGTCAGTCTGCGTCAATACTGAACGTATATGGGCAGCCATATCATCTGGGCCTTCCTGGTCATGTAAATAGACGGGATCGCCGTCTAAAACCAGCGTGGTAATAAAATTTTCAAGGTCTCGTCTGACGTCGCTATCGGCATTTTCGGTTACCATTAACGAAGCGCTAGTGTGTTGAACGAAAGTATGGCAAAGGCCGTCTTTAACACCTGATTGACGAATGAACTGGTTGATCTTAGTCGTGAGTTCTTCAGTCGAGCGCCCGCGGGTCTGAATGTTTAAGGGATATTGTTTGATCAAGTAAACTACACTGTCAGTTGAGGTTTTGGAGAAATGATCGACAGTTTGTTCGTTGATTTGTTAGCGTTGATTTCAGGTGTCAATATTGTTGGTGCAAGTTGGCCGTCATCCTTCTCAAGATAATCGAGGGTAAAGTGCAGGCCTCGACTTTCTTTACGTGCTAGAGCCGACCGAATAATGAGCTCGGCGACGACGACTAGGTTACGTAATTCGAGTAAATCAGCTGACACCTTGTAGTTACCGTAGTATTCGTTAATTTCTCGTTTTAACAATTGAGTTCGATTAAGAGCGCGTTCAAGCCGCTTGTTAGTGCGTACAATACCGACGTAATCCCACATAAACCGACGTAATTCATCCCAGTTATGCGCTACGACAATGTCTTCATCCGAGTCGGTTACCTGAGATTCATCCCAATGGAGCAATTGAGGTTGCTTGAAATTAGCCGACAAGTTTTCGCTAATGTGCGCAGCGGTTGAGCGAGCATATACCAAACATTCAAGCAGTGAGTTACTGGCAAGACGATTTGCGCCATGCAGCCCAGTGTATGAGGCTTCACCGGCAGCATAAAGGTTCTTCACATTAGTTTGGCCATCTTGATCGATCATGATGCCGCCACAAGTGTAGTGTGCTGCCGGCACTATTGGGATGAGGTCTTTGGTGATATCAATATCAAATTCTTTACATCGCTGGTAGATAGTTGGGAAGTGAGACTTAATAAAAGCACGGTTCTTGTGGCTGATATCAAGATAAACACAGTCAATGCCTAATCGTTTCATTTCATGATCGATTGCGCGTGCAACAATATCTCTGGGTGCCAACTCTGCACGATCGTCAAAGCGATGCATAAACCGTTCACCGTTTGGAAGTCTCAAAAGTCCACCTTCGCCACGAATGGCTTCAGTGATCAAAAACGACTTAGCTTCAGGATGATAAAGGCAGGTAGGGTGAAACTGAATAAACTCCATATTGGCGACTTGACAGCCAGCGCGCCAAGCCATTGCGATGCCGTCACCCGTCGAGCCGTCGGGGTTGCTAGTGTATAAGTAAACCTTGCTCGCGCCACCGGTTGCTAGGATGACCTTTTGCGCGGCAAAAACGTTCACATGCTGATCATCAAGATTAAGTGCGTATAGTCCATTGCACTTGTTGTCATCACAAATCAGATCGATAGCGACATGGTGGTTAAATATTTTGATGTTGGGTTGTTCTAATACATGGGCTTGAAGCGTTTGTTGAAGGGCTTTGCCTGTTGTATCTGATGCATGAACAACGCGTCGTTTACTATGACCACCCTCTTGTGTCAGGTGATACCCGCTTGAGCTGGCTTCTTGGTTTTCTCGAGTGAATGGCAACCCTAAATCACTCAGCCATTGTATACATTGCTCGCCAGCAGCAGTTGTAAACTCAACAGCAGCTTCATCACATAGTCCGGCACCTGCGACTAAAGTGTCTGAAGTATGTTCTGCTACGCTGTCATCAGCGTCAAGCACTGCGGATATGCCGCCCTGAGCCCAATAACTGGCGTAGTGTTCCAAGCTATTCTTAGCTAAAACGGCAACTGATGTCGTCTTTGGTAAATGTAACGCGGCGGAAAGTCCGGCAGCGCCTGACCCAACTATGACAACATCGAACTTGAACTGCTTACTCATTACATTACCTATGGTTCTAGTTGGATTGAGATGGCATATGGCTAAATCGTAAACCTCTCACGTACAACGATTTAAGTTTCTATTGTGATGAATATACATAAGACCATAAAATTAAAAAGCAAGATCAACCTGAAATGAGCCATTATACAAAGACGAATAGTCCTTTTTTGAATTGTTACTATGTTAAGTGTCAATCTATTTACTGTTTTCGACCCTGTCATAGAGTGTCAGTCTCAAATGCTAGAAATAGACAAAAAGACTCTGTTACGGATTAGTAAAAAACACTACACTATGAATATTCAAGTTTACAATTCAATCCAGTCAAGAATTGGCTCGTCGAAATTTTCTGCTAATATTAGCCAATAAATGAAAGGATTATCAATGGGTACAAATCTGCTCGATGCAGAACTAGTCAAGCGTACGCAAGAAGGTGATTCGAAAGCCTTTGATATTTTAGTGCAAAAATATCAGCACAAAGTCATTAATTTGGTTGGAAGATTTGTGAATGATCATTCTGAATGCCAGGATATCGCACAAGATACTTTTGTTAAGGCTTATCGCGCAATTGGTAACTTTCGGGGAGACAGCCAGTTTTATACTTGGCTTTATCGTATCGCTGCCAATACAGCCAAAAACTATTTAGCATCAAGATCACGAAAATCGCCGTCTTATACCGTTGAAGTGGAAGATGCTGAGCATTTTGAAGGTGAGTCAGGCTTAAAAGAATACACCACACCTGAAAACTTAATGCTAACGGAAGAGATTAAGCAAACTGTTTTTAAAGCTATTGAAGCATTGCCTGAAGACTTGAAATCAGCCATTACCTTGAGGGAAATCGAAGGTTTAAGTTATGAAGAAATTGCGGCTGTAATGGATTGTCCAATTGGTACGGTTAGGTCTAGAATATTTCGCGCACGAGATGCAATTGATAAGGAACTAAGACCGCTATTAGAGTGACTAAGTAGCCAATTAAAATAGAAACAATTTGTAAAGAGAATTTTTATGAATAACGAGAAACAAAAACTGTCAAATCTGCTCGATGAGTATTCACCCGAAGATGCCGACCAACAGTCATTAGATGACTTATTAGACGATGTTAATCAACAATATTGTATAAAACGTTATCAGATGATTGGCCAAGTGATGCGTCACGAGCTGGCTGATCAAATTGATACTGAATTTAGCGAAAATGTAATGGGAAAAATTCGTGCTATCAAAACAGATGATAATACGACGGTTAGCCAACAGGTTGTTAATCAAAACAAAGTAAAGTCAATTTGGCACTGGGGATTCCTCAAACCCGTTGCTGGTATGGCAGTAGCGGCGTCTGTTGCGATTGTTTCGATTACACTTTGGCAGCCGGTATCGGTCACAACCGGTTCTTCAGTCTCGGGTGAATCAATTGTTAGTGCCGAACAGAAAAAAATCGATTTGCTTGTGAAGCAACCGACTCAGGCAGTTGTTCCAGCATCAGCCATGCTCGGCAATGCCAGTACAAATTCCAATAGTAATAGCGGCATGCATTGGAAAGTAATTAGTGACGCGCCTGCATTAGAGCGAAAGTTAAATGCTTATCTAATTAACCACACAGAATATTCTAAATCCATACAAGGATTTA
>OOGD01000143.1_pt1 | contig 16356 bp, 16 predicted proteins | sample 1670381 | NCBI WGS metagenome assembly OOGD01 (sample SAMEA98146918, study PRJEB22522) | marine metagenome | biome: marine biome; feature: marine water body; material: sea ice | place: Arctic Ocean | collected 14-Sep-2015 | depth 1.3 m | reverse complement strand
ACTTTGGATAGGAGTTATAGAATGGATTATGAATAACGAAATATGTCCGTAGGTCTGGATAAAATCCCATCACGCCAGTCAATATAGTTCAATACCTGCCAAATTATGTTCTGCAACTTTGGCAGTTCAGAAAAACCGCACAACCAACACCGTTTTTAGTGAAGGTATTCTTACATATCAATTTGAGGGTTTTAGTTTATTGGTAAAAAAACCACTGAATTATTAATATACCTGTCGATTAGTAGCAAAATTTCTCGAATGTGGCATGGGACTGGCACAACCTCCATTTATCCTAACATTAGTAATCTCAGGGCAACGGCTTTCAGAGCAACTATCAAAAATTTAACAAGCCTAGACATGTCAGATGACATATACCTCAAATTTACTCTGAACGAAAAATCAGCTCATAGCTGATACTAGTATAAAAATTGTGGTGAATGCTAAAGCAATTAAAAATGCCTACAAAATTTTCTACAAACTATGCCGCGTTTTTTATTTTTCACTTCAAATTCAAAGCTTATGAGCCGTCTTCTAAAACGAAGCCAATGCATATTCAAAGTCTGCGATTATATCGTCTATATCTTCAATACCAATCGATAATCTGATCATATTGTCGTTCACACCCATTTCTTGTCTTTCTTTGACACTACTTTCGAAATAGATAGTAGAAGCAACCGGCAAAGCTAAGGTACGTGTATCACCTAGATGGGTGGCACAGATGACTAAATTAAGTGCATTTAAAAATTTTATCGGATCAATATGATTGGCTAGATCTAAGCTCAGTATCCCTCCATAACCGTTAAACAGTTCTTTGGCTAAAAAATGCTGAGGGTGGTGGGACAAACCAGGATAATAAACTGCTGAAACGTTGACATGATTATGAAGAAAAGAAGCTAAACGCATAGCGTTTTCACATATTTTGTTGGTTCGCAGTACCAGGGTTTCTAAACCAATTGAAATAGCATGAGCCGAATCTGGTGATAACGTGCCGCCCATATCTCTGAGTCCTCTTTTCCGGACTTGAATAAGGCCCCATTGTGATACATCTGCTCCACGGTATATAGGTAATATGTTTTCGAAGTTACCCCAATCAAACAATCCAGTGTCAACTACTGCACCACCTAAAACATTGCCATGCCCAGCTATATATTTTGTTAGAGAACTTACAGTTAATGACGCTAAAACTGAATTAGCATCAAAAACATTGGCTGGAGTCATTGTATTGTCGACTATAAATAAGCATTTTTTAGACTTACATAATTGCCCAATAGCTCGCAAATCAGCCACTTGAGTAACAGGGTTGGCGATAGTTTCTAAATAAACGGCTTTTGTATTCTTTTTAAACGCAGCTTCCACGTTTTGCACATCAGTCACATCAACAAAACTTAGCTCAATACCTAATGTTTGCATGGTTTCAGCAAAACTGCGGGTATTACCAAACAGAAAATGACTAACAATCAGATGATCGCCTGCTTTGAATAAGCTAAACATAGTTGCAGTAATCGCTGCCATACCGGTTGCAAAGGTGACAGCCCCTATCCCACCTTCCAAATGAGTGAGTATATTTTGTAGCGCAACATTAGAGCCTGAAGACGAGCGTGAATATACATGCCCTGCTTTTTTACCCTGAAACACATCCACCAAACCTTGTGCATCTTTATATTCGAACAACACTGAATTATTAGTAGCCTGATGTACAGCGCCACTTTCAGGTGCATTCAACAACCTATCTGCGTGTACCAGTCGGGTAGTAAAACCTTTATCTTTCAATCTCTCTCTCCACAGGGGGGATAATTTTAGTAATCATTTTTTCAGGATATTTACCCTGTACTTGTTTAAAGTGCAGGTAAATCCTATTCAACTCGTACTGTATATTGTCACCTATATTATGTATTGGGCCAAATTCGATAAGTTTTTTCTTATAATCAAAAGCTACCAAAAATACGGGTACGTTAGATTTGTGAGCAATATGTAGGAAACCAGTTTTCCAAGGTGATACTGGACTGCGAGTACCTTCTGGCGCAAGGCACAAAACCATACTTTTAGCATCTCGCATCTTATCTGCCATGCCATCAACCACACCATGTTTTGTATTGCGTTCAATGGGGATCCCACCACAACGTCGTAAAAGACGGCTAAAAGGGGGAATAAAAAGACTATGCTTACCAAAAAAAGAGATTTTTAATCGCAAGTTAAATGCAACAGCAAGTCCCAATACAAAATCCCAGTTAGAGGTATGCGGCGCAACCCCTATGATCATCTTTGAACAGCAAGGAAAAGTTCCGCTGTATGACCATCCCATCGATTTTAATACCGCTGTACCCAGCCATTGACTAAATTTATTACCTATTCTGGGAACTTGTTTGCAAAGAATAGGAGTATTTATACTATCAAGCATTTCATTATTGGCTTGTGCAATTTAAACTACGAGAATAATCGCTTATGAAGGCTATTTTGTCGAGAGTAAACAGAATGTTAACTACTTGAATGTTCACGCCAACCTTGCCAAAGTGGCCCCGCAAAGTTGGTTCTACTAATGCTAATTGTCACTGGAACACGAAATTTGAGAATTTTACTACTTGTATTGTCTATATTCTGCTCGATTGCACATAGCCAACAAACTGCTCAAAACTTATTTGGGCAATATCGCACCGCACTTTATCAAATCAAAATAATAGAGTTAGAGTCTGGAAATAAATCATCCATTGGATCCGGTTTTCAAATTGACACCTCAGGTAATGTAGTCACTAATTATCATGTGGTATCTGAATATGTGTATAACCCTGATAAATTTAGGATTGAATATTTAGCTCATGACGGTTCTGAAGGACAACTACAACTGGTCGATGTTGACGTCGTTAATGACTTAGCTTTAGTCAGAAAAGTGAAACTATCTGAACAAGAAAGTGCTTTTCCTATTGCACAGTCTCTGCCGTTACAAGGCAGTGCTATCTATTCTCTAGGTAATCCCCACGACTTAGGCATGATAGTGGTACCAGGAACATTTAACGGATTGAAGAAAAACAGTTTTTATCAACGTATTCATTTTACTGGCTCAATTAATCCTGGAATGAGTGGTGGTCCAGTAGTGAATAAGCTTGGTGAAGTGATGGGTGTCAACGTGGCAACGGCGGGTAATCAAATTGGTTTTCTTATTCCTTTGGCCAAAATACAGCAACTGTTACAAAGTCAAAATTTGCCCATATTAAATAATGACCAATTAAAACCTCGTATAGAAGAACAGCTGTTAGCTAATCAAAATAAACTCTTTTCTTTGTTAAATAATCAGCCTTGGGAGACCAGTGAATTAGGAGAAGCGATAATCCCCTCAAAAATAACTGACTTTATCTCATGCTGGGGTGGCTCGAATACCAGTGATAAAGAGGCATTGTATTTGTCTGTAGAAAACCGCTGTCAGTTGGATGAACAGATATATTTACATAATGGTTTACGTACTGGTGGACTTGAAGTTGAGTTTGAATGGTTAGACGGTAAATCATTGGGAGAACATCGTTTTTATAACTTTTACTCGCAAAGCATTACGGGCGCAGGCCCAGGTAATATTGCATCAAAAACAGATGTAACAAATTTTATTTGTCAGCAAGATAAGGTCACTAATATCAACGGTGTTACTAATAAAACATTATTGTGCCTAAGAGCATACAAAGAGTTCGACCAACTCTATGATGTACTATTTGTTGCAGCGACACTCGACCACGCCCATCAAGGTCTGATTAGTCACTATACATTATCAGGAGTAAGCAAAGAGTCTGCTTTGGTATTTACTCATAAATTTATGGACTCAATAGAATGGCAATAGTTTTAGAGCTGCTTTCTCGAAAAAACATCCCACTTAAACATTACAAGTTTGAACAAGATTATGTGTGTGTAGGCCGTGATTTTAATAATGACTTACGTTTAGACGACCCATATGTCTGTCCCAGTCATATGTTGGTAGCCATCGACCCAGAATCAGGCAAATTAATGGTTAATGATTGTCAGTCAACTAATGGCATCAAAGTAAACAACAAGTTTGTTAGACAGGCCACGCTTAATTCTCAGGATGTAATAAAGATCGGTCGCACCCGCTTAAGAATAATTGATACTAAAGTGCCTTTAGCTGAGGCTATGCCTTTAAGCGAATTGGAAGAAGACCTTAGCTGGTTAAATCAAAGTTTTTTAGCTATTTGTTTATCCTTCGTACTCTTAGGGTTTCTGTTACTGTCAAAATACTTAGGTAGCGTGCAAGAATTCAATTTAATTAAAGCACTTCCCTCTGAACTAGGACAATTAGCGGTTTTTTGTTTGTGGCCTTTAAGCTTTGCCATCCTCGCAAAAGTTGTTAAAAAAGAGAGCCACATCATTAGCCAATTTAGTCTAATGTGGATAGTAGTATTGATCGTTAACGGGCTAATTTTATTGCAGAAAGTAGCCATATTTAATATTCATCCTGGGGCATGGTTTGCATGGTTTGAGTTGCTTGTATTTGCCTCAGTTGTAGTTATCTTTATCTGGTTAAGCTTATTTATTGCACTACATCAAGCTAACAAAAGGCGTAATGTCATTGCAATTTCAATGACATTAATAATATTAGCGCCTATTTATGCACTAGGCTTTTTAAGCTCAGAGCAATTTAGTCCGAGGCCAAGCTACAACCCGACATTGCTTCCACCCACCTACAACATAACATCTGCAGCACCAACGGATAAATTTATAAATCAGGCTGGTAGCTTATTTACGCAGGTTGATAAACTAAAAATTAAATAAACGCTTATATTAAGCACGAAGTAGAGAGTGTTATGTGTATCTTGTTTGTAGCTGTCAACCAGCATAAAGATTATCCGTTAATTATTGCGGCCAACCGTGACGAGTTTTTTAATCGAGACACAGCATCGTCACACATATGGGATTCTGAGAATGGAATTATTGCTGGCAAAGATTTACAAGCAGGCGGTGCTTGGATGGGGATCAATAAAAAAGGTAATATTGCATCTTTGACTAATATCCGAGACCCAAAAAAGTTATATGAAAAGGCGGTTACTCGGGGTGAATTAGTCAGCCACTACCTGCAAAAACCTAGTCATAATTACCATCATACGTTAAGCGCCAGTAAGGATAATTACAATGGCTACAATCTTTTATTTGGTAAGTGGAATGAACTTAAGGTTTACAATAATCATTTAGATCAGATACAAGCATTAAGCGACGGCTATTATGGATTATCCAATGCTAGCTTGAACAGTCCGTGGCCTAAAATTAATAAAGGAGTTGGTAAATTAGAAGAATATTGTCAAGATGGCCATGATATTAATCCAGATATGTTGTTTAAACTACTCTTAGATAAAAGCTTAGCCGCTGATGTAGACCTGCCTCAGACAGGAATACCTATAGACTGGGAGCGCAAACTATCTTCAATCTTTATAGTTGGCGAAGAGTACGGTACTCGCTCTTCCACGGTATTAAAAATTGATAAACAACAAAACGTACAATGGTTTGAACGCACTTATAACAATAAAGCTAGATGTACTTCCAGTCAAAGCTATCATTTCAATATAAATTAGTCTTAATTTAGCTCGAATTTTGTTGTACCAATGGCATAATGCAATTTCATTATTTACTTTGCTAATTTACCATTAAGGAACATCATGTTTGAAGTATTGCCCCAGCTCCCTGCTGATCCAATTTTAGGTTTGTCTACTGCTTTTAAAGCTGACACTAATCCTAGTAAAATTGATTTAGGCGTAGGCGTTTATAAAGACGAGCAAGGTCACACACCTATTCTCGATTCTGTGGCCAAAGCACAAACCATCCTTTTAAGTAAAGAAGACTCTAAAACCTATATTACACCTCAAGGCGTTCAGGGTTTCATAGATGGCATGTTGCAACTCATGTTAGGCAAAGCCAACCCTGCTTTGTTAGCTAATAGAATAGCCGCGGTACAAGCGCCTGGTGGATGTGGAGCGTTGAGAATTTTGTCAGAATTAATTAAACGTTGTGATGAAAACACCACTGTCTGGGTCAGTGACCCAACTTGGGCCAACCATATACCGTTAATTGGCAATGCTGGACTAACAATTGAAACCTATCCTTATTTTGATAAAACCAACGCTAGTATAAATTTTGATGCTATGGTCGAATCTCTCGGTCAAGTCAAAAAAGGTGATGTTGTATTATTACACGGCTGCTGCCATAACCCCACAGGGGCTGATTTAACCAAAGAACAATGGCATGTGGTACTCGAATTAGCCCAAAAGACTGGATTTATACCTTTTGTTGATACTGCTTATCAAGGATTTGGCGATGGCTTAGAAGAAGATGCCTACGGCATGCGTCTGTTAGTTAACAACTTGCCTGAAGTAATCATTGCTGCATCTTGCTCTAAGAACTTTGGTCTATACCGAGAACGAGTCGGCATTGCCGTAATGGTGACGGAAAATAGTGCGACACGCCAAGCCATTCAAAGTCAAATTCAGTTTATTGCCCGCGGGATTTATTCTATGCCCCCTTCATATGGTGGTGCACTGGTCGATATTATTTTGAATGATGAAACATTACGTCATCAATGGATGTCAGAAGTTGAAGCTATGCGATGCCGAATGCAGGACCTCCGAACTCTTTTGGTATCAAAAATGAGCGAATACGGTTCAAACAAAGATTTTGAATTTGTTAAAGCACAAAAGGGAATGTTTTCATTTTTGTGTATTACACCTGGACAGGTTCAAGCTATGCGTGACCAACACAGTATCTATTTTGTCGGATCTAGTCGTGTAAATATTGCAGGTATAAGCAAGTCTAACGTTGATACATTGGCTAAGGCATTAGTATCTGTTATTAAATAAGACTGAGATTAACACATAAAAAAATCCCGCTATTTATCGGGATTTTTTTATGTAGCTAGACCGATAAAACCTACTCTATTGGTTTAGAGCTCTCGACCCTACTTTTAAGCTTTTGACCGGGTCTAAATGTGACCACTCGCCTCGCTTTAATTGGAATGTCTTCCCCAGTCTTAGGATTTCTTCCGGGACGTTCATTTTTTTGTCTTAAATCAAAATTTCCAAAGCCAGATAATTTGACTTGTTCGCCTGATTCTAATGCTTCACGCACTTCTTCAAAAAAAGTTTCAACTAAATCTTTAGCATCACGCTTGTTGATACCAAGTTTTTCGAATAAATGTTCAGCCATTTCGGCTTTGGTTAACGCCATACCGTCAATCCCTCAAAGATGCTTCGAAATTTTGCGACAACATAGATAAAATATCATCAACTGTTGCCTGAATATCGTTTTCTTCTAGTGTTTTAGATTTATCTTGCAAAATAAGAGAAATAGCTAGGCTTTTCTTTCCTTGTGCAATTCCCTTCCCTCGATACACATCGAATAAGTTTAGGCCAACCAATTGATTTGCGCCAGATTTCTCAATACAGCTCATGATGTCCCCTACTACTTTATCATCATCTACTACGATTGCAATGTCACGTCGATTTGCAGGGAATTTTGAAATTTCCTGTGCCTGAGGTAACTTTTTCAACCCTAACGTGCTAATTTCCAACTCAAAGACATAGCTTCTACCATTTAACCCTAACACCTTTTCAAACTGAGGATGCACGGCTCCAATATATCCTAGCAGGGTATCGTCAACTAAAATCGCAGCGCTCTGGCCAGGATGTAACGCACTATGATTTGAACTTTCGAAACGATACCCAGCGACACCGGCGCAATTAAGCAGGTTTTCAACGTCTGCTTTAACATCAAAAAAATCAATTGCTCGAGTGACATTATCCCAGTTTTCGTTAACAACTAAACCACATGTAACACCACTAATAACAAGTTGTTGTTTGACGCCAGTTTTTTCACTGTCATCGGGTATAAAGCGCAAACCAGATTCAAATAATCTGACTCGGCTTTGTTGACGTTTTTGGTTATATGAAACTGACTGTAACAAACCCGGCCACAAACTGACCCGCATTGTGGACATTTCAGAAGAGATGGGATGAGGTAGCTGTAAACCTTCCATTTGAGGAAACAATAAAGATTGGATCTTTGGGTCAACAAATGAATATGTGATGGCCTCTTGGTAGTCACTTTCGACCAAGGTATTTTTTAATTGATTTAGCTGTATTTTTTGCTCTTGATGTTGTGACATTTTCAAGCTTGCAACAGGTGCAATATCAGGTATTTGGTTATATCCGTATACTCTAGCCACTTCTTCAATTAAATCTTCTTCGATACTAATATCAAAACGATACGGTGGAACATTGATGTCCCACACTTGGCTTTCAAAAGAAACATTAAAACCTAAACGTTCAAAAATATCTGTCACCGTATCAGCTGCAATTTCAATACCTAATACTTTAGACAATCGACTGTGCCTTAACGAAACTAAGCGGTTTTTTGGAACAAAATTTAAATCCACCGCCTCTATTACAGGTCCCGCCTCACCACCTACTATATCAAGCAATAATTGTGTTGCACGCTGCATAGCAACCTGTTGTAACTGTGGGTCAACACCTCGCTCATAACGGTGTGAAGCATCAGTATGCAAACCATATTGACGGGCTTTTCCCATAATGACGTCTGGTGAGAAAAACGCACTTTCAAGAAATATGTCGCTACTCTGATTAGTCATACCAGAGTCAAGTCCACCGAATATACCAGCTATAGCCAATGCTTTCTGGGTATCAGCTATCACCAAGGTATTATCCTTTAGTGTCACTTCGTTACCATCCAACAAAGTAAGTTTTTCATTTTGTTTTGCAAAACGGACAACGATGTCGCCTTCAAGTTTGTCGTTGTCAAACGCATGCATAGGATGCCCAAGTTCTAGCAACACAAAATTAGTAATATCCACTACAGGATCAATGCTTCTAACACCCGAACGTCTTAATTTTTCCACCATCCATAAAGGCGTCACTGCATCAGCGTTGATATTCTTGATGACTCGACCTAAATAACGAGGACAAGCTTCAGGTGCAAACAATTGAATATTACGATGTTCACTAATACTTTCTGTTACCACAGCAACTTGAGGGTCGTTAACCATCGTTTGATTCAGCACACCTACTTCGCGAGCCAAACCTTTGATACCTAAACAATCAGCACGGTTAGGCGTTAAATCCACTTCGATAGTGACATCATCAAGTTGTAAATATTCTCTAATATCTTGACCAATCGGAGCATCATCAGGTAATTCTAGGATACCATCGTGATCATCAGAAATACCTAATTCTGAAAAGCTACACAACATACCAAAAGAAGGTTGACCACGTAACTTAGCCTTTTTAATTTTGAAGTTACCGGGCAACACCGCACCCACTTTTGCTACTGCGACTTTTATTCCTTGTCGACAGTTAGGTGCACCACATACGATATCTATCAGTTCATCGTCGCCTACATCAACCTTTGTAACTTGTAATTTATCTGCGTCAGGATGCTGGCCACACTCCACCACTTCACCCACAAACACACCAGAAAATTCGCCGGCTACAGATTCAATGCTATCAACTTCTAAACCAGCCATGCTTAGTTGTTCAGATAACTCATCTGTTGATACGGATGGATTGACCCATTCTCTTAACCACTTTTCACTAAATTTCATATTCTAGACCCGACTTAATTAAATTGCTTAAGGAAACGAAGATCGTTTTCAAAGAAAGCACGCAAGTCATTCACTTCGTAACGCAACATAGTTAAACGCTCTACGCCCATGCCAAAAGCAAAACCTGTGTAGACTTCTGGATCAATGTTAACTGCTCTCAATACATTAGGGTGCACCATTCCACAGCCTAAAACCTCTAACCATTTACCATTTTTACCCATAACATCTACCTCTGCGGAGGGTTCTGTGAAAGGAAAATAAGAAGGCCTGAAACGTACTTGTAAATCTTGTTCAAAAAAGTTGTTTAAAAAGTCGTGCAAAATACCTTTTAGTTCAGCAAAGCTGACATTTTTGTCGACCATCAGTCCTTCAACTTGATGAAACATTGGAGTATGGGTCTGATCATAGTCGTTCCGATACACGCGACCAGGCGATATAATTCTAAGCGGTGGCTCTTCCACTTCCATAGTTCTTATTTGCACACCGGATGTTTGAGTGCGTAACATGACATCAGGATTAAAATAAAAAGTATCGTGATCAGCACGAGCTGGATGGTTCGCCGGAATATTTAATGCGTCAAAGTTATGAAAGCCATCTTCAACCTCTGGTCCCGTCTTAACACTAAAACCCAATTCATTAAAAAAGCTTTCGATACGGTTAATAGTTCGAGTAACAGGATGAAGTCCACCTCGACTTTGACCACGTCCTGGCAACGTGACATCAATAGTCTCACCGGCCAACTTTTGATTAAGCTCTTGGGTCTGTAATAACACCCCTTTAGCGTGGATCAATTGTTGAATTTTTTGTTTGGCCAAATTGATTTTTTGACCAGCAGCAGGGCGTTCTTCATTGGAAAGTTTACCCAAGCCTTTCAGTAACTCAGTCATCCGCCCTTTTTTACCCATAAAATCAACGCGCACGGAATCAAGAATATTGACATCCATAGCCGCATTAATTTGTTCTTCTGCTTCATTGATTATGGCATCAAGATCCATAGTGTCCCCGAATTTGGATTAAAAATATGGCCTTTATTCAAAGACTTGTTACAAGTCTAAGGCGATCTCAAAATAGCCAGCAATACTACACGAAAGCAACACTTTGAGGATAGATCCAATTGTCACAAAGTCTGCATATTTAACGATTATCTCGACCAACAACTTAAAAAGTGCCTAATATCTATGAATTTTAGATATTTATAGATGGGACTTAAGCCACTCATGATTTTGCACCAGACTAGATTCAATAATTTGTTGGTTCTTTTCAGTTACGTATTCACAAATCATTTTGATATAAACAGATCAATTGAAAACAATATTGATTCGACTATTACGCTGACTTGATTGATGAAAGTAGGACAGAAATATGTTGGTACGGTTAATTATAATGTTGCAGATAAAATAAAAACGACGACTGAACTTGCTAAACAATTGTTAGAAAGTTATCGGGAAAAGAGAGACTTGGAACTATATAGTTTTCTTTCTTATAAAAAAATGGCGAGCATCATGCTCGCCATCTCCCGAAAGAACTTAAACTTATTGTTAAAAAATTAAGCTAATGCACCTTTAGCAGCATTAACTAATGCAACAAATGCATTCTTATCATGTACCGCTATGTCAGCTAAAATCTTACGATCTATTTCGACAGAGGCTTTTTTCAAACCATTGATGAAACGACTGTAAGACATGCCATTTTGACGTGAAGCAGCGTTAATACGCGCAATCCATAACTGACGGAATGTGCGTTTTTTGTTGCGACGGTCACGGTATGCATATTGACCAGCTTTCGTTACTGCTTGAACAGCAACGCGATAAACTCGACTACGAGCTCCATAATAACCTTTGGCTTGTTTTAGTACCTTTTTGTGACGGGCACGTGCAACAACACCACGTTTTACTCTTGCCATATTCTAGTCTCCTGTTTTAAACGTAAGGTAACATGCGTTGAATTAACGCAGTGTCGGCCGCATGGACCAGTTTTTTGCCACGTAAGTGACGTTTACGCTTAGAACTCTTCTTGGTCAAAATATGACGCAAGTGAGACTGTTTACTTTTGAAACGACCTGAAGCGGTTTTTACAAAACGCTTGGCGGCTCCACGGTGTGTTTTCATTTTAGGCATTGCTAAAACTCCGCATTGTTAATAACTTATTGTGTTGCAGACACTCAAAGTTTAAGTTACATATTTAGCAGCAAGGTGAGAACGGGGGCAGAATCCGAACTACTTGTAGACCTTAACTACTTCTTAATTGGGGCAAGTACCATGATCATCTGACGACCCTCTACCCGATGTGGGAAAGATTCGCAGTTGGCAATGTCTTCTAAATCAGCGCGAACGCGTTTTAGTTGCTCAATGCCAATTTCTTGGTGTGCCATTTCACGTCCACGAAAACGTATCGTTACTTTGGCCTTGTCTCCCGCTTCTAGAAAGCGACGCAGGTTGCGCAGTTTTACCTGGTAATCGCCTTCATCAGTGCCAGGGCGAAATTTAATCTCCTTGACCTGAATTTGCTTCTGTTTTTTCTTTTGTTCTTTAAGTGTTTTGCTTTTTTCAAACAAAAACTTACCGTAATCCATCACTTTACATACGGGCGGTTCAGCATTAGGGCTAATTTCGACCAAATCTAAGCTGGCTTGTATAGCGATATCCATAGCCTCGCCAATAGACACTACGCCTAAAGGTTCACCTTCTTTACCGACTAAACGTACTTCATTTAACGTAATTTCTTCATTGATCCGAGCTTTGTTCGAATCTTTAGCCTTCATGTTAGCGCTTTTAATATGTGGTTCCTCCAAAAAATTAATCAGATATGTTTGTTGTCAACTTCCGACATGGCTTTGTCAATAAATGCGTCTATCGACATCTTTCCGAGGTCATCACCTTTGCGTGAACGCACAGCAATTTCACCACTTTCCATCTCTTTATCGCCAACAACAAGCAAATATGGGACACGCTTCAGCGTGTGCTCGCGGATCTTAAAGCCTATCTTCTCATTTCTCAAGTCTGACTTGACTCTAATTCCACTTTCTTTTAGCTTTTTCACTACTTTATTTGAATAATCGGCTTGTTTATCGGTAATATTCAATACAACTGCCTGAGTCGGTGCTAACCATAGTGGAAACAGACCAGAATACTCTTCAATCAAAATGCCAATAAAACGCTCTAATGACCCCAAAATTGCTCTGTGGATCATAACCGGTACTTTTCGTTCCCCATCTTCGGCTACGTAAGTTGAACCCAAGCGTCCGGGCATAGAAAAATCGAGTTGCACGGTGCCACATTGCCAAGGTCTATCTAAACAATCATGTAAGGTGAATTCAATCTTCGGACCATAAAAAGCTCCCTCACCAGGTAAGTATTGAAAATCAATGCCCTTTGATGTTAGCGCTTCGGCTAGCTCTTTTTCAGCTTTGTCCCACATTTCATCACTGCCAACACGTTTTTCTGGACGCGTAGAGAGTTTCACCGAAATATTATCAAAACCAAAAATCTTATAGATTTCGTAGACGGAATCAATACAACCGCCGACTTCAGCTAATATTTGTTCTTCAGTACAAAATATATGTGCATCATCTTGAGTAAAACCGCGAACACGCATCAAGCCATGTAACGCACCCGATGGCTCATTTCTGTGACAACAACCAAACTCAGCCATACGCAGAGGTAGGTCACGATAAGACTTCAACCCTTGATTGAAAATCTGTACATGTCCCGGGCAGTTCATAGGTTTAATCGCATATTCACGTTTTTCAGATTCAGTTGTGAACATGTTTTCTGCATATTTATCCCAGTGACCAGACTTTTCCCAAAGGCTTCTGTCCATCATCATTGGTGCTTTAACTTCTTGGTAGTCATATTCGCGTAATTTGCCACGAATGAATTTTTCAAGTTCGGTGTAGATGCTCCAACCATCATTGTGCCAAAACACCATTCCTGGTGCTTCTTCTTGCCAATGAAATAAATCTAGTGCTTTACCAATTTTACGGTGGTCGCGTTTCTCTGCTTCTTCTAATCTGTTTAAGTAAGCTTTTAACTGCTTCTTATCAGCCCAAGCCGTTCCATAAACACGTTGCAACATTTTATTATCGCTATCGCCGCGCCAATACGCACCTGCGACCTTCATTAATTTAAAGTGCTGACAAAAACGCATGTTAGGCACGTGAGGACCACGGCACATATCGATATATTCTTCGTGATGATACAAACCAGGCTTGTCATCTTTATCTATGTTTTCATCAAGGATTTGAATTTTATAAAACTCACCTCTGGCTTCAAAGGCGTCTCGGGCTTCTTGCCATGTGACCACTTTTTTTGTAACGTCGTAATTAGTTTTTGCTAATTCCATCATGCGCTTTTCGATTTTGACTAGGTCCTCATCATTCAACGAGTGTTCCATATCAATATCGTAATAAAATCCATTATCAATAGTTGGACCAATAGCCATTTTCGCATCTGGATAAAGTTGCTTAACGGCATGACCAATTAAGTGGGCACATGAGTGACGGATGATTTCTAAACCATCGTCGTCTTTGGCGGTAATAATTTGCAGCTGTGCATCGCTCTCAATTAAGTCGTGTGCATCGACGCGAACGCCATTCACTTTGCCCGCTACAGTGGCTTTAGCTAAACCAGGACCAATATCACTGGCTACATCGAATACAGAGACTGCATTTTCAAATTGGCGTTGGCTGCCATCGGGAAGAGTAATTACGGGCATATCGAAATCCTTATGCAGTGGTGACACCTACCAAGCGCCACATGCGAATATTGAGAATCGGTTTTAATTCAGACCGATGTATAAAAATAAAAAACACCCAAAAAAGGGTGCTCAAAAAAAAGATGCTCTGCTACCATCAGAACAATCGTAACTATTATAACGAGATAAAGTTTAGTGATGCAATGCAAAGCCATAAAAACTGCTGTTTTTTTATTAGTCTTTACAGCCTTATTTAATAGTAATACTAGTTGGGCTGATGATTGGAAGCTTGAAAGACAAAAAAACAATGTGAGTATTTTTAGCAAGATATCTGATAACGGTTACAAAGAAATACGAGTTAAAGTCATTGTTGAAGCAGATCCTCGTGCATTAATTACATTATTAGATGATGTGGCGTTTTCTCCACAGTGGATACATAACTGTATTAAGGTAAAAGTTCTCGACGAAGTCTCGCCAACGGAACGCTTAATAAATAGTTTTTTTGCCGCGCCTTGGCCAGTGAAGGATCGAGATATGGTTTTTTATTCCAAAACTTCGTTTAAAAACAATACCGTTCAGATCGAAATATCTGATAGAGGAGAGGACACACCGCACCATTCAACATATGTCCGTATGCAAAATATGCATGGATTGTGGCAAGCTAATCCGTTAGGAGAAGGCAGAAGCGAAATTACTTACACCGGTGGTGGTAACCCAGGTGGCAACCTACCGACTATTATTGCCAATAAAGAACTCATTACTTCTATGTTTAAAACATTCGAAAATTTATCAAAAGTCATCTTATTGGACAAGTATCAGTCAATGGAAATTACTGAATGATATAAAGGACCTATTATTTATAGCTTAATCAACCATCCAAGTCCGATACTTACACCATAATTAGGCAATGACATATCTAATCTGGACTAAACATGTGGCATTTCATTAGTGAACAAATCAGTGAATGTATTCAAGAAGATTTTATTTGTAGCGATATTCGTGAGGTTAAGGCCGGTGATAGCCACAAAGCCTATAAAATATCAGATGGGAAACAACGCTTTTTTGTCAAAACCAATGAAAAAATTCATCTCCCTAATTTTGAGGCTGAAGCAGAAGGTTTAAAACACCTCAACAACACCCAGCTATTTAAAGTGCCAAAAATTATTTGTACAGGTTTAGTGTCTACTCATAGTTTTTTAGTCTTAGAACATATCGCTATGAATAAAGGTAACGAACAGGGCTGGTTTCAGTTCGGACAAACTTTAGCAGAACTGCACATGACTAATACTCAACAAATGCATGGATGGCAGGAAGATAATTTTATTGGACTCACGCCACAGTCTAATCTTTGGCGAAAAAAGTGGAGCTGTTTTTTTGCAGAACAACGTATTGGCTTTATACTGCAGTTGTTATCTGAAAAAGGTCATACCTTAGCCAATATTGATGTTGTAGTGGAATCTGTCAAACACTTGCTCTCGGGACACAATCCCACCGCGTCTATGTTGCACGGTGATCTTTGGCAAGGAAATACAGGATTTTATAAAAATCTGCCTATTTTATTTGACCCAGCTTTCCATTTTGGTGATCGTGAAACAGATTTAGCCATGACTGAATTATTTGGTCGATTCCCCGAAAGCTTTTATCAAGGTTATGCAGATGTTTGGCCTCTTGAAGTGGACTATGAATATCGCAAATCTGTTTATCAGCTCTATCACGTTTTAAACCATGCATTACTATTTGGTGGCCATTATATTGATAGTGCAAAAATAACGCTTAGGAACCTGGATACCTAAATAACAACAATACCCTGTTTAAAAAGGGTAAATATTAGAGTTTGTTGATCTTTTCAATTCAGCCCACCCTATTCTTTGATATTGTGCATAAACACCTTTTATATTTCTTTTCCTTATACCCATCTCCGAGCCCACGAGACCGTACTAGATCTCGTATGTCGTCTTCTGCTTGAAAAAAAAAAACTAATACACATCTCCGAGCCCACGAGCACACGACGTCTATCGAACTCCAGCACGTACTTGCGAAACCACACAATAGAGCAGTACACGCTACAA
>OOGD01000142.1_pt1 | contig 16379 bp, 14 predicted proteins | sample 1670381 | NCBI WGS metagenome assembly OOGD01 (sample SAMEA98146918, study PRJEB22522) | marine metagenome | biome: marine biome; feature: marine water body; material: sea ice | place: Arctic Ocean | collected 14-Sep-2015 | depth 1.3 m | reverse complement strand
GAACAAGATCTAGAACAAGATCTAGAACAAGATCTAGAACAAGATCTAGAACAAGATCTAGAACAAGATCTAGAACAAGATCTAGAACAAGATCTAGAACAAGATCTAGAACAAGATCTAGAACAAGGCTCGCCTGACGATAAGTCAGATGGCAATACCCACGATACTATTCAAAAACAAAGCAATATTGAAACTAGCGACGTCTTATTAAATCCTTAAGGTTTAAATTCAATGCTAACAAAGATTGAAACATTAGACGGTTCAATAATTACCAAAGGCGAATCATCATGACTGTGAGTAATCATCCAGAAGCTAGAATTCAAGCGTTAATCAAGCGTGATGAATTTGTGCCCGTACCAACCAGCTTAATCAGTTACCAATCAAACGGTCATATCATTGTGATCGGTGACTCTGCTGATTTGGCGTTAGCTCACAACATGACTCTAGATTTGCCGATATCGCTTATTTTAGTATCGGATGTGAAGGGTGAATCAGTACCGACTAATGCGATATATTTGGCAGATAGAACTCTGGATATAGCCGGTTACCTTGGTAATTTCCGCGTTACGCTTACCGATAGTAGCGGATCCACTGAGGTGGTCTCTGCTGATCTAGTGCTAGATTTAAATACCCAAGCGATAAAAAACATCGAAATCCTGCCACCTGGTTATTTACATCGGAATATTCAAGAAATAGGGGTTAAGGCTCTGTCGCAGGAGCTGAGTGAAATGACAGGCACTTTCGAAAAGCCTAAATATTTTAATTACGATGTCAGTATCTGTGCGCATGGCGTCAATGGTGTTCAGTTTTGCACTCAATGCATTGATGCTTGTCCGGCTGATGCAATTATAAGCCTGGGTGATAAAATCGAAGTGAACCCTTTTTTATGTCAAGGTGGTGGTACCTGTGCAACAGCCTGTCCTTCGGGGGCCATTCGATATGTCTATCCGAGTCTTGCTGATAGTGGGAATCAGGTGCGAAAAATGCTGCAAACCTATCGAGAGCAGGGTGGGCAGCAACCGATTGTTGTTTTTTATAGTGACGATGAATCTGAAGTACTAGAGGAAAACATCCTTTCTTCACATAGAGAAATACTGCCGGTTAAGGTGGAAGAGATTGCTAGTGTGGGTATGGATTTGTGTCTGTCTACATTAGTCTATGGGGCGTCTCAGGTAATGCTGTTGACCAGCCACAGTGCACCCAAAAGTTCATTAGAAGTCATGGAACGTCAATTAAGTTGGGTCAAGGCGATGCTCGTAGGGCTTGAAATCAATTCTGAGCGCATTTCAATTACTAATAACATCGCTGACAACATCGATTTACTGTCAGAGAATCAGCAACCAATTGGGTCTTGGCAAATTAAGCCTGCGATTTACGCCATGCCAGATAACAAACGCAATGCGATTTATCAGGCGATAGATCATCTATATCAGCAATCTACAAAGCAACAGGAGCAAATAGAGCTTCCAGCTGGCGCTCCTTTCGGAACCGTAACAATTGACTCTGAAAGTTGCACGCTCTGCCTGGCCTGTGTTGGGGCCTGCCCCGGCAAAGCATTACAGGACGGCAGTAATCGAGAAGTGCCCGAAGTATTTTTTATTGAAAGCAATTGCATTCAATGCAACGTCTGTACGCTCACCTGTCCAGAGCAAGCGATTGAAATAGCGCCGCGAATCATATTTGATCGCGAAAAACGCAATCGTTCTCGAGCACTTAATCAAGACAGTCCCTTTGATTGTATTAGTTGTGGCAAAGCGTTCGCGCCAACATCCGTTATTAACAAGATGACCGAGAAACTAAAAGACCATTATATGTTTCAAGGCGCTAATGCGATGAGCCGACTAAAAATGTGCGCAGACTGCCGGGTGGTTGATATTGTCCAAGATGACGCAGCAATGAATGGACGTTTTGACTCATTAAATTAACCTTATTTTTTGAAGATACCCATTTTGGTAATTATTGGTCGTTAAATTCATAATAGTATTGGACCATTAATTGCTAACTACAAACGTAATGAGAAAAATAATATGACACTGCATGCCAAGTCTTCAACTAGAAATGTAACGTTTTCAGCAGAAGTAGGGGGCACCAAGGATTCACTTGTAACCAGCAATAGCGTTGCAATTGAGTCTATTGGTAACGCTATAGCACCTGAACAAAGTCAATTAGCAATAGAGCAGCAGTATCGTGCTTCTACCTACAGTCTGCTGGCGGCGCTATTGCGAGCAGCACCTGATCAAAATCTACTCAATATTCTGTCTGAACTCGTATCAGAAAAAAATAATAATGAAGATGACGCCATCTTGTTGTCAATGACGGCATTAAGCTTGTCAGCCAAGATGTTGTCTCCTGACTCGATTGAGGACGAATACCATCAGTTATTAATTGGCCTGGGCAGGGGTGAAGTCGTACCTTATGGGTCATGGTATTTAACTGGTTTTTTGATGGAGCAGCCTTTAAGTGATTTACGGGACGACCTAGTAACACTAGGTTTTGAGCGCAATGACAATATTTGTGAGCCAGAAGATCACGCGGCTGCGCTGTGTGAAGTGTTTTCGTTATTGATTAGTGAAGGTATCGATATTGATCAGCAGCATAATTTTTTTAAAACCCATATGTCACCTTGGATTGGGCGCTTTTTCGACGATTTGAGTGATGCTAAATCAGCTGTATTTTATAAATCAGTTGGCCGCTTTGGTAGCGCTTTCATTGCATTTGAAAGTGAATATTTTTCAATGCAGACATAATAATCAGGTAATAAGTAATCGATAACAGAAATTGAATATCCAATAATAACCGTAAATAAAGAGGAGAAGTTGATGAAAAAGATAGTTGAAGAAAAACAACAATTGTTGCTAGACAAAGATAGGAGGGCTTTCGTAACCAGGACCGCTGTCATAGGTGTTGGCGTTGCGAGTGCGGCTGTCCTTCCAAATGTTGCTATTGCCAGTACAACTGAATCAAACGCGGAAGTAAAAAAACAGCAAAAAGGCTATCAGTTGACGGATCACGTTGCCGATTATTATCAATCGGCTTCTAACTAACCGGGGGCGTTATGAGTAAACTAACAAGAAGAACGAATCAAGTAGTCGCTGAGTCGGGTAATCTTCACGCTGATAATTATGGTCAATCAAATGATCAAATGGCGGTTGCTAATGCGGTCAGTCGAAGAAGCTTCCTAAAACGATCCGGCTTGATGGCTGGCGGCGCAGCACTGGCATCTAGTATGAGCCCAGTGATGATGAAAAAAGCTGAAGCTGCTAACTCTTCACTTGGTAAAACGGAGCGGGTAAAGACAGTTTGCACCCATTGTTCCGTCGGCTGCGGTATTATTGCTGAAGTTCAAAATGGCGTTTGGACAGGTCAAGAACCTGCTTTTGATCACCCATTTAATAAGGGTGCCCACTGCGCCAAAGGTGCTGCGATCCGTGAACACGGACACGGCGATAGACGTCTAAAATATCCAACCAAACTAGTGGATGGTAAATGGAAAAAAGTGTCTTGGGATGAAGCCATTAGTGATATTGGCGATCAACTACTTGATATCAGAGAAAAGAACAGTCCCGATTCAGTTTACTGGCTAGGTAGTGCAAAACACAGTAATGAACAAGCTTACCTGTTTCGTAAAATGGCTGCGATGTGGGGAACTAACAACGTAGATCATCAAGCAAGAATATGTCACTCAACTACTGTTGCCGGCGTAGCCAATACTTGGGGCTACGGCGCGATGACTAACTCGTATAACGATATTCACAATTCGAAAGCAATTTTGATGATTGGTTCTAATCCGGCCGAAGCGCATCCGGTTGCACTACAGCATATTTTTAAAGCGAAGGAAGAGAACAACGCACCGATCATTGTCATTGATCCACGTTTTACTCGTACTGCAGCACACGCAGATCACTTTTTGCAAATTCGACCCGGCACAGACGTCCCGCTTATTTGGGGCATGTTGTGGCATGTTTTTCAAAATGGTTGGGAAGATAAGGAATTCATTCGCCAAAGAGTCTATGGCGTAGAGGAAATTCGTCAAGAAGTAGCCAAGTGGACGCCCGATGAAGTCGAGCGTGTTACTGGCGTCCCAGAAGGGCGTGTTTATGGTGCAACTAAGGCAATGGCTGATAATCGCCCAAGCACTTTTGTTTGGTGTATGGGTGGTACTCAGCACACGATTGGTAATAACAATACCCGTGCATATTGTGTTTTCCAGCTAGTCCTTGGCAATATGGGTGTGCCCGGTGGCGGAACCAATATTTTCCGAGGCCACGACAATGTTCAAGGCGCCACTGACCTAGGCGTGTTATCGAACACGTTACCCGGTTATTACGGTTTAAAAACGGGTTCATGGAAGCATTGGGCTAAAGTATGGGATTTAGACTACGAATGGATTAAAGGTCGTTTCGACAAGGGTAGCTACGAACAGAGTAAGGGCAAGGATGTCCATGTCATGAATACCAAAGGGATTCCTGTTTCGCGTTGGATTGATGGTGTCTTAGAAGATAAAGACAACATTGCTCAAAAAGATAACGTCAAAGCAATGATCTTTTGGGGTCATGCGCCCAACAGTCAAACTCGTGGCGCAGAAATGAAAAAAGCCATGGAGAAGCTCGATTTGCTGGTGATTGTTGATCCTTACCCAACATCCACTGCAATCATGCATGATCGTAAAAATGGCGTATATTTATTACCAGCTGCCACGCAAATGGAAACTTACGGGTCGGTTACAGCTTCGAATAGATCGCTCCAATGGCGTTCAAAAGTTATCGACCCATTGTTTGAATCACTGCCTGATCATACGATCATGTACAAGTTGTCTAAGAAACTGGGGTTCTCGGATGAGCTGTTTAAACACATCGAAGTCAAAGGTGAAGAGCCTTATGTTGAAGATGTTTTACGTGAAATTAATAGCGGTATGTGGACTATTGGTTATACAGGCCAAAGCCCTGAAAGACTCAAATCGCATCAGGAAAACTGGGGTACTTTTGATTATACCTCACTGAAAGCAGAAGGCGGGCCAGCAGATGGTGACTTCTACGGATTGCCATGGCCATCCTGGGGCACACCCGAAATGAAACATCCGGGTACACCGAACCTTTATAATCCGGCGTTATCGATTGCTGAAGGTGGACTGACATTTCGTGCCAGATTCGGAGTTGAACGTAATGGTGAAAATTTACTTGCGGAAGGTTCGTACAGTAAAGGCTCAGAAATTAAAGATGGCTATCCTGAATTTACCGGCGACATGCTAAAGACTCTGGGCTGGTGGGATGATTTAACCGCTGTTGAGAAAGTACAGGCAGAAGGTAAAAACTGGAAAACTGATCTTTCTGGAGGGATTCAACGAGTTGCTATTAAACATGGTTGTGCTCCATTTGGTAACGCTAAGGCTAGGGCAGTCGTGTGGACATTTCCTGATCCAGTGCCAATTCATCGTGAACCGCTCTATACGTCGCGGCGTGATCTGGTTGAGAAATACCCAACTTATGAAGATAGAAAATCGTTTTGGCGTTTACCCACTCGGTATAACTCGATACAAGCAAAAGACTATTCAAGAGAGTATCCGATTATCCTAACATCCGGCCGTTTGGTTGAGTATGAAGGGGGTGGTGACGAATCTCGTTCGAACAAATGGTTGGCTGAATTACAGCAAGACATGTTTGTTGAAATGCATCCGCGAGATGCCAATAATGCGGGTGTTAAAGATGGTGATGATGTTTGGCTTGAAGGCGCTGAGGGCTCGAGAGTTAAAATCAAAGCGCTTGTGACAAGGCGTGTTAGCTCCGGTGTTGCTTTTATGCCCTTTCACTTTTCAGGGCATATGCATGGCGTTGATTACAGTCACAAATATCCAGAAGGTACCGCACCTCATGTGGTTGGTGAGGCTGCTAATACGGCAATGACTTATGGTTATGACTCGGTCACTCAAATGCAAGAAACAAAATGCAGCCTTTGCCGCATTACTAAAGTTTAAGAGAGGATTTTAAAATGGCTAGAATGAAATTCTATTGTGACCCGGAGCGTTGTATTGAATGTAATGCTTGCGTTACCGCGTGTAAGAATGAACATGAAATTCCCTGGGGTGTGAACCGGCGTCGGGTTGTGACGATAAAAGATGGTGAGCCTGGTGAACGTTCATTATCCGTTGCCTGTATGCATTGTTCCGATGCGCCATGCGCAGCGGTATGTCCTGTTGATTGTTTTTACACAACAAATGATGGCATTGTGTTACACGACAAGGATATATGTATTGGCTGCGGTTATTGCTTTTATGCCTGCCCGTTTGGCGCACCTCAGTTCCCTGAGGCAGCGGCCTTTTCCTCTCGGGGGAAAATGGACAAATGTACTTTCTGTGCTGGCGGCCCTGAAGAGGATCATAGTTCTGATGAATATAAAAAATATGGTCGAAATCGTATAGCTGAAGGTAAGTTGCCGCTATGTGCAGAGATGTGCTCCACCAAAGCATTGTTGGCTGGTGATGCTAATATTCTGTCGGATATTTATCGAAAGCGTGTCATCAATCGAGGTGCCAGTGTTCTCAACTGGGGTGTTTCTTATGACAATACAAACCTAAAGTCCTAGTCTCGGCTAGATAATTGAGCACGTTAGGCCAATGAAGTGATGAAATATCAATCGCTTCATTGGCCTCAACTTTATTGATTTTTATCACGGCCGATGTTCAGCATATTAGTTAATTGTAATCTGCCGTGCCAAAAGTAAGTGCATCAAAAGTCATTAAGCCAGCACGCTAACTTGGAAATTTTTAATGATCAAATTACTCAAAACCACGTTGATTTTAAGTTGTTTGCTACTGCCTCAAATAGCAATAGCGCAGAGTAATAATTCAAGCAATCAATTTGATGAAAGTATAAGTATAGAAAACCCCGGTGCCGAATTGTGGCGAAATGTCAGACAGCGCGATGGCACCATTCAAGGCAGTACCCAAATGCGAGGTACAGACGCCAATTCTTTAATTAATGTTTCAGGTGAAGCTTGGCGGCAATACCGGATGCTGGATTTAATTCCTAAAACTAGCATTGCATTGCTTGCGACTTTAATTGGTGTCCTATTATTTCGGGTGATTAGAGGTAACATTCTGCTTGAGGCGGGGCGCTCAGGTATTAAGATATTGCGCTTTAGCACTAGCCAACGAGTGATTCATTGGGTAACCGCTATACTCTTTATAATTTTGTCACTCACCGGTTTGTTATTATTATTTGGTCGTAGCGTTCTAATTCCGCTGATTGGTGCTGAAGCTTTTAGTTATTTCGCTGTCAGTGCTAAATTTTTGCACGATTACTTAGGCCCCGCTTTTGCAGTTTCATTAGTATTTTTATTCATATTTTTTGTTAAAGGTAATGTTCCTTCACTCAAACAGGACCTTGCCTGGTTGGCTAAAGGTGGTGGAATGCTTGGACGCCATGCCAGTGCTGATCGATACAATGCGGGTGAAAAAGGCTGGTTCTGGATAGCCGCTTTTGTTGGTGGTGCCATTGTTGTCAGTGGTTTTGTGTTGGACTTTCCGATATTTGGACAATCACGAGAAACTATGGAGTTGTTCCATGTTATTCATACCATTGCGGCAACCCTTATTGTGATTGCTTCAATTGGTCACATCTACATGGGCACCATAGCAATGGATGGCACATTAGAAGTTATGAAAACGGGCTATTGTGACAGTAATTGGGCTAAAGAACATCATGATATATGGTATGAAAAACAGTTGGCTGCTGGTAAAGTGCCTGCTGAAAAAACAGCCTCTAAATCATCTTAAAAGAGTAAAAATATGTCAGCAAATGAAATGAGTGATGAAGAACTCGATACACATTTTCGCGAATTGGTCGATTTGTTTATCGACCAAGGAAACGAACTAGCCAAAAACAGTAATTCTGAGAATATTGGTCTTGCTTTGCTGCATGCAGCCTCTCGTTATAGCGCCTTTGTGGTTTCATCGCATGCTGAGTCATTAGCACAGTATGAAAAGGACATTGTAAGCGCCAAGTCTTATTTTCAAGCAGAATATAGTAATATGCTGGATGAGAATTTCGAGGACTATAAACAGGTTTATGTCAATAAACCGATTGACGCGAATGCAAGTTAGACACTTATTAGTTAGGGTCGCTACAGCGACTCTAACTCGCCAAGTTGTTGCTGTAGCATGTCTTCATGCTCTAATAAAACAGGCACTTTTAGGAGAGTAATTACAAATTCGGTGCCTGAATTCAAGTCAGAAGTCACTTCAATATTTCCTCCATATCGGCGCACTAATCCGTAACTGATTGACAGGCCTAAGCCAGTACCTTCTCCTTGGGTTTTTGTAGTATAAAAAGGATTGAATACTTTGCTGGTATTATCTATACCAATGCCATTATCCTTAACAATAATTTGCACGCCTTCGTGGCCAAAGTTTTTACTGTAAACGCTCACCAGGCCGTTAATGTTTGGTAATGCCTGAATCGAATTTGTCATCAAATTGACGAGGACTTGCTGTAATTCTTGTCGATTTATCCGCACCAGAATGGACGCATCCAAACAAACTTCGAGCGTATAACTAATGTCTGAACGCAAATGCTGTACTAGTTTAGACGTCTCTTCTACTAGTTGATTGACGTCTATTTCGTTCATATAGCCACCATAGTCATCTGGTTTAGCATATTGAAGCAGATTAGTTGTGATATCTTTTATTCGGTATATTTGTTCTATTATGAGGTCGATTTCATCTTGAACGGGTTCGAGCTGTGTCCCCATTTCAGCAATTATTACGTCGATATTACCAAGAATAACAGCAGTGGGATTATTGATTTCATGGGCCACACCCGCTGTCAATTCACCCAGCGCAGCTAACTTTTCAGCAATGACCAATTGCTGGCGAGTTTTCGTCAGCACAGAAATCATACTGGTCAGCTCATTATTTTTTAATTTGAGTTCTGATGTTCTTTCATCTACTTTTTGTTCAAGTTCGTTAGCCCAGCTTTGAATTTGGAACTTTCGCTTGTTTAACAGCTCAAGCATGACGTCAAACTCATTAGCAAGCGTACCAATTTCGTCCGTGGATTCTATTTTGCCTATTCTTAAATCTTTACCTTCTCTGGTGGCATGGACGACTGAACTCATGCGTTCTATTGGTTTGAAAATAGACTTCGCTCCAATGACAGCAACTAGGCTAGCGAGGCCCATCAGAATTAAAAAGAGCAAAACTAAGCCAATCAATGCATTCATTAATGATTGCCTGAAAGGGGTCTCGAGGAATCCTGCGTATAGCATTCCTACTCGATTACCGTTGATATCAATAATGGGTTCATAAGATGAGATATACCAATCGTTCACCACAAAAGCTCGATCGATCCAAGTCTTTCCCTGATCTAAAACGATCGTCCTGACTTCATCTGAAACACGAGTACCCAGTGCGCGTTTACCCGTTTTAACGGGAACATTAGTACTTATTCGTACATCATCAAGGAATACTGTGACAGTACCTATGCTGCCTTCAATAAGACTGCCTGGGCCGTAAACAAGATCTCTTATGGCATCAACAAAGCTAAAGTTCGCATTCAATAAAATGCCTGCATCGAGAATCGCTACTACTTTTTGACTGACGTCAACGATAGGGTAAAGGGCTCGAATCATCATGCCACGATCTTCAACCACTTTTTTTGTTGCTCTGGCTCGTGATGTTTCGATTAATGGTAAATGAACCTGCTCAGCGAGCTGAAATCTATTAAGTTCGGATGCAGAAAATATTTCTACACCCACTGAGGGTTTACCAACTTGTGCCGCCTTAAGTGCTGAAGATAGTCGTGAGGCATTAATCTGGGTTGGGTGATTCAACGAATGAAGCGTTTGGCCATTAACATCAATTAGCTGTATGTAGGAAAATGAGTATTCCTTCTCTAACTGGTCTATTTGTTTCTGTATTGCTTTGTCGTCATTGCTGGCTAACTTTGCTCTAAATGTATAAGAGTCGGCGGTCTTTCCCAGCGCATTTAAATAGTCTCGCTTAATTCGGCCAAATATGTCATGGGAAACCGATAGGTCAGTGTTAACTTTCATATAAAGCTGATCATAACTAAAGTTAACACCCCAGTAGATCGCGAGAATCAAAGCAATTGGCATGACCAGTAATATTGGAAACAGAACTAAAACCAGCATCTTGTATCGAACCGTGTGCTGAATCCGGTTTATTATTCGAGTGACGCCGAGCATAAAAAATAGCCTGTTGGGTTTGTTGGTATTAAACCGGAAACGTTAGCTAGGAGACCACGAATCAAAACCTCTGTTCTTCTTCGCCCCAGAGCAAGACCTTTCTTTCTAATGTTTTTCTAGATACGCCTAATTGTCTTGAAGCTGCCGATTTATTGCCACTGTGTATTTTTAGCACTTTTAAAATATGTTGTTTTTCGATGTCGGCTAATAAATGGCTAGTACAGACATCACTTTCAACTATAGGTGTATTTTGTTTAGCCCCAGTTACGCATTCACTTGGCGGCGTTCCGAGTAATAAACTTCTTTCAATAACGTTCTTTAACTCGCGCACATTACCCGGCCAATGATATTGACTTAGTTTAACTAATTCGGACTCATCAATGTTTGGTGGCTTGGTACCTAGATTAGCTGAGATAGTTTGAGTAAAGTGTTTTACCAATAAGTTTAAATCGGTCGAACGGTATCTCAATGGCGGGATTTGGAGGTTCAAAACATTCAATCTAAAATAAAGGTCCTGTCGAAATAAGCCTTCCTCGACCAGTTTTCCGAGTTCTTTATTGGTTGCGGCAATAATACGAACATTAACCGGTAATTCTTTATTTGAACCAACGGGTCTAATTGCTTTTTCTTCTAAAACTCTTAATAAATGCGCCTGCATCGAAATTGGCATTTCTCCTATTTCATCGAGGAAAAGCGTGCCATCGTTTGCATAACTAAACAATCCATCGCGTCTCTGATGAGCACCTGTGAATGCACCTTTTGCATGGCCAAATAACTCGCTCTCTAATAAATCAGCTGCGATAGCGCCGCAATTGACAGGAACAAAACTCCCTCTACGCTCACTTAAATCATGAATGCTCTTGGCTGCCAGTTCTTTGCCTGTGCCGGTCTCGCCTTCAATTAAAATAGTTGAAGGGGTAGGGGCAACATATCTGATCGTAGAAAACAGATTTTGCATCAATTGGCTATTACCAATTATTTTTGAGTTTTCGTAGATTTGATCCACTTGTCTGCGTAGAACAAAGTTCTCTCTTCTGATTTCTTGCCGTTCAATACAGTTATTGATCGCTGCCAAAATTTGATCCATTCGAAAAGGTTTTATTATGAAGTCAGCGGCACCGGCTCTAAGTGCTTCGATTGCAACGCTAAGATGGGCGTGTGCGGTAATAAAGATAACGCAAGCATTCGTGCCAGAATCATGCAGTTGCTGAATCCATTCAACGCCTGATTTACCTGGTAACTTGATATCGGCGATGATTAGGTCAAAGTGACAGCGTTGCTGTAAATTATCGGCTTCTTCAATATTTGCGGCTGATTCAACTAGTCCGACATATTTTGACAAACCTTTGATTAAGAAATTTCTAATGCCGTGCTCATCATCAACAACCAAAATAGATCGGTTCTTGAGATATTTGCTACCCGCTACTCCGTGCGTATCTGATTCTCTGTTGTTAATTGCGACCTGACTCACTTGGGCCTCCTTTATTTAATTATTATATTTTTAGTTTTAGACTATTTAGCCTCATTAATATGCGATGGTAAAACGATAACAAAAACGACTACATTAAGTACTACAAGTTGTTTACTTAACGGGTGTTACGGTCGTTAGACCTAAGCTCTGCCAACTTTGCATGCCGCCTCGATACCACTTTATTTTATGTGCCGGATATCCATATCTAAGAAGATTCATAATACTGTTTGATGCTTCCCCACACCAGATGCCGTTGCAAAATAGAATCAATGTTCTTGCCGTGGTGTAGTCCCATAAACCGCTAAGGTTTCTGGCGTTGAGCTTTTCCTGCAATATTGCACCAATGGCAATCGAGTCTGCACCTTGTTCTGAATCTAGTTTTGTCCATGGAATATTAATAGCGCCTGGAATTGTACCTTTCGCTACCCAGTCGGTTAAGCGACTATCAATAATTAGAATCGAATCATCACCACTACTTCGCTGTTTCAAATAATCGAGAACTTCAAGCTCTGCAATAGTCTCAACCCCTATTGACAAACTAGCTGGCTGGATACAAGAGGGCGGGCACTGGCGAGATGTCTTCGCAAAAGCAGGGTTAATGGTATTGTTTAGATCTTGATTTCGCTTTATAACCACCTGGCTCTCGCCATGTTGCACATTGACTGATTCGATTTCGGCAGTAATGTTCACATTTGCAGCGTGTGAGATAGTCGCTAAAAAGGGAATAATAAAAATAATCAATCCCTTATAAATATTGGAATTAGAAGCCATGATTTGTTTCCTAAGTGAATGATTGGATTGTAGGTCAATTTGATCGCAAATGTATAACCAGATAACCCTATTATCGGGTGGGAAGTTGGCTAGGCAGAGTAATCGAATCGAGGTCTATCGAGTGTAGGACCGTGCGATACTCAAAATAAACTCGAAATGAACCATAAACCCACTCGCTGATGGGTGGTTGGCCAATCGGTCCGAAACGTTGGCTTGGCTCGCCAAATTTACCCAGTACTGCTGCCATACTAAGACCGCGGATGGGCATAACCTGATGACTAACTTCGCTATGACCTAGAGTTGAGAGTTCTGCCGCATTGATTGAGGGCGAGATTAATAAGGTGGCAAGCGCCAATAGCCTAAGTCCAATTCGCATCGTTCATTTCCCATTTTGTCGGTAGCTTGTTAACTTAGTCTGGTGTTTGTGCATCGCAGATTAATTATTCTATACGCTATATGACTATAGCATGCCTCAGTGAGGAGAATATAGAGACAAAATTCTACCCTTGTTAATGAATATTCTAGTTTTTTAGCCACTAGTGGAGACTGACAGGATTTCATGGTTTAATCTCGCCATGAATCTACCTCTAGAGCTATTTATTGGCCTTCGCTATACGAGAGCCAAACGCCGAAACCATTTCATTTCTTTTATTTCATTGATCTCAATGCTTGGTATTGCTTTGGGCGTCATGGCGTTAATTGTCGTTTTGTCAGTAATGAATGGTTTTGAAAAGGAATTAAGAGAGCGAATCCTTGGAATGGTGTCTCATGTGACGGTTTCTAGTCTTGATGATAGCTTGAAAGACTGGCGGTCCTTAAGCAATGACATCCGTAATAATGATGCGGTTATTGGCAGTGCGCCTTACGTTGAAGCTGAGGCAATGTTATCGAATTTGTCATCAGTGAGTGGCGCTATTATTCGGGGCATCGATCCAGAATTCGAACCTCAGGTATCAGAAATTCATGAACATATGACTTTTGGAAAACTGAGTGACTTGGTTGCAGGCGAATATGGCATCGTGCTTGGCACGGGTCTTGCGAATTCGCTTAACGTTGTACCAGGCGATCGTGTCACGATGATTACACCACAGGCCTCCGCTTCACCCGTTGGATTATTACCACGATTACGTCGATTTAATGTCGTCGGTCTATTTGAAATCGGCGTGTATGAATATGATCGCAGTAGTGCCATTATACACACCGAAGACGCTAGTCGACTATTTAGGCTAGGGGGTGGTGTCACTGGGCTACGCCTAAAGCTGCAGGATATGGATGCAGCACCACAGGTACGCAATCAAATTAAAAGGCAGGTTGGTTTCGACTACTGGGTATCAGACTGGACTTTACGACACAGCAATTACTTTAAGGCCGTGAAAACAGAGAAGACGGTCATGTTTATCATTCTCTCTCTCATTGTAGCGGTTGCGGCGTTTAACATTGTATCTACCTTGGTCATGGTGGTGGCTGACAAGCAGGCAGATATTGCCATATTGCGAACTATTGGCATGTCACCAACGTCAATCATGTGGGTATTTATGGTGCAAGGTACAATTATTGGCGTTGTTGGTACTTTATTGGGATTGGGTAGTGGTGTGCTCATAGCTTCGTATATCGATGTCATTATTCCAGCATTAGAGCAATTTTTTCAAACACAGTTTTTGCCAACGGGTGTTTATCCAATTACCGAATTACCGTCAGATATGCAGCAATCTGATGTGATCAAGATTTCTGTCTTATCCTTTTTAATCTCAGTTTTAGCAACTTTATACCCAGCTTTAAGAGCGGCGAAAACAAAACCTGCCGAAGCATTAAGTTATGAATGATCAAAATATATCTGCTCAAAATAAAGAGATGTCATCCTCTGTTATTTCAGCTTTTAATCTAGAGAAAACCTTCGTTCAGGGCAAGCTTTCAGTATCAGTTCTAAAAGGTGTCAGCTTCAATGTTAATGCGGGTGAAAGTCACGCCATCATCGGATCATCGGGTGCAGGCAAAAGCACATTAATGCATTTGCTTGGTGGGCTCGATGCGGTTAGTGAAGGCGATGTTCAAGTCATGGGGCAGTCGATCGCGGGCTTATCTGAGAAAAAATTAGGTCAATTACGCAACAGGCACCTTGGATTTATCTACCAGTTTCATCATTTATTACCTGAATTTAGCGCACTCGAAAATATTGCGATGCCATTGTTCATCGGTGGTGTAAACAAACAGCAGGCACTGGCTACTGCAACTGACTGGTTGAGTAAAGTCGGACTAAATCATCGTGGAGATCATAAACCTGGAGAGTTATCAGGTGGAGAACGCCAGCGTGTCGCATTGGCTAGGGCCCTAGTGGGCAGACCTGACTGCCTGTTAGCCGATGAACCTACCGGTAACCTCGACTCAAGCACCGCCAGACAAATGCTCGACTTAATGCTCGATTTAAATCAAGGATTGAACACGGCTTTAGTTGTGGTCACCCATGACTTGAATATTGCAAACAAAATGCAAAACCAATGGCTTATGAATGATGGTCTGCTTTGTCGAGTAGAGACGTAAAATCAAGCCAGTTATGCGTTATATTTGACCAAAATGGGTTAAAAGTCACCAAAATCTGTGATAGAAAGGCGTAATGAGACAATAGGACTGGAATTTGAAAAATCAGTTAAATTGAATCAAATACCATTTACAGACTAGTACCTATTCCACCATTTGGTCGATTCATCTGGCGACTACAATACTGCAGTGGCCTGTAATGAAATAAGCTCTAATAATATATGCCGATATTTTTACTCACTCACCCATTGCTAAAACAGATTTGGATTGGTTATCTCATAAAATAACAGGGCATACTGCTAGATTAAATCAAGGCGGTTAATAAACAACTTTGCAAGAGTTAGGAGAGTGTGGGATGGCTAAGTAACGGTATATATAACAATACTCGGCTTCTCATTTTTTTAACGACTCAATGTTCGTAGTCTGAGAAATCAACTGGACCAGAATAATTAATTCGATAATGCGGTTCAAGAGTCAAGCCACATGATCTTAAAATAGTGCAACTGTTTAAAGAACTTTTGGGCAACAGTTAAAAAAATAGGCCAATGCTGCTGACAACAGAAGCGACTTTAGCCAGTATCATCTCGAACAACTTCATCTAGACGAATCGATTCAAATGTGAAAACTTTTATTTCTGCGTTTTATACGGTTTTTTATATGGCTTAAAATATGGAAACGCCACATCATTCTAATCAGTGCGAAAGACAGTAAAGAGGCGGTAGCACCAACAATCAAACAGCCCAGTAGAAAAGGTTGCCAAATATCCAGTAACCCAGTCAATAGCCAATTGAATGATAATTCGAAGTCAAATCCCCCAATTTTAGAACCGAGTATCCCTGTTCCTACCCAATAGCAAAAGTAAAAAATGGGGGCTATCGTGAGTGGATTGCTAATCCAGACCATTGGTACAGCAACCAAAATATTACTTCTAAACAATATCGCACCGATAGCTGCCAGCAGCATTTGAAATGGCATTGGAATAAAAGCGCAAAATATACCTACGGCAATGCCGCTCGAACAGGATTTGCGATTAATATGCCACAATCCCGGCGCTTGCAATCTTGGGCCAAGCAATTTAATCCAACGATTTTTAATGATTATGTCAGGGTGAGGTAGGTATTTTTTGAATAGGTATTTCGGCATCTTATTTGTATTATCTGTGTAAATCGCCTAGTGTGTAAAGCGTTAACAATAGCTATCTGGAATTAGCTTCAAGGACAGTCACGGATGACATGATTACCAACGCGATAGCGATTACTGCTGGTTTATTATTTGCACTTTTTAGTACTGGATTAAACGACTCCTACTGGGCATCCTACTTACCAAAAGTTTTGGTGTTTTCCGTTTTGTTGCCTAAATATCGCTTCCTTTTAATTATTCTTTCAGCCTACCTCTGGGCCTT
>OOGD01000141.1_pt1 | contig 16446 bp, 16 predicted proteins | sample 1670381 | NCBI WGS metagenome assembly OOGD01 (sample SAMEA98146918, study PRJEB22522) | marine metagenome | biome: marine biome; feature: marine water body; material: sea ice | place: Arctic Ocean | collected 14-Sep-2015 | depth 1.3 m | reverse complement strand
ATTATGAAAATATTTGATTACAATGAAAAAATTTCTTCCTTACATCGACAGGTATGGCTCATAGAGCAATCTTACTAGCGATTGTTAATCTTGATCAATTAGAAAAAGTGTTAAACTTGAGCAATTAGCAAAAGTGATGAACATATTAATAAAGACATGGGTAATAGCATGTGGGTAATATGAGCTCTGTTCTTTAGCCGTCATGGCTTAAATAGGGTTAACTTAGAAAGAAGCAAAAGCTCAATTTATAGAGACTCGTCAAATTGCAGCATTAAATCGTTGTGGTGAAGGATCAGTCAACTTTTTTAGTAAAAAACCAAATGGATGTATGGCACAGGTGCAGTGTTGCTAAAATTCAAAGTTAAGCCTAAATCCAAGCGTGTTATTAAATACTCGTGTGACTTACAAAATAACATGCCGGCGAAGTTTTATAGAATGTAGGGGTGGATACACGGACTCGCTTCCTAGACGATAAGTTATTTCAATTTTGACCCACTGGTTTATAGTAAAATTTGGTATGGCTTTATTAGACCCTTAACGATTTGATAGGTGAAACAGTTCGTAATTCTTTTATCTTGCGTTAAGAGGCTAACAATAATCCTAATAGCTAATAGTCGTAAAATTGAGAGTATTTGAAATAATTCTTATCGCTACTGAAGACATAATAGGTTCGATGAATTTAACTCCTCTGTGCTTAATATATCAATATGGCATTGCATGATAGGTTGATAATTGACTTTTCTATCTTTAGATATTTCTAAAAAGACAGAAACGTCACAGGTAAATTATCATTGATATTGACTTTAAAAATGATTGCGAGTCGTAAGCTAGTCCACAGCTTTCAACTCGCTGAATTCTTGATGAAGTTGATATTTTTTATCTGTAACTATAGCCTCCAGTACCTCTAATCTTCTTTTAACCGCTGATAATTCGTTCTTCATATTCTCTTTTTCAGAATCATTTAAAGTAGCGTTAAGTTTGGTCATTTCTTTTTTATGACCTGTCCATACACCAATAATAACGATTGGTAAAACGAAAACCATCAATATAAGTAGTACAAAAACCATTCCATCATTCATTTTTCTCTCTCCTAGATTATGTAAAGTGAACTTATCCGAGTGAATTGCATAGTTTAGACCACTTTTACTTATTCTATAATAAACAATTAGTTAAGCATATTTACAAATATTAAGGTGGCATCATGTTGGTCAGTTCAACTGATTTTTAGCCAAAAAGTCAAACGTAAAATTATTTTATCGTTTTTATAGCAGTGGTGATAATTACCTTTTATCTATAAGGATATTTAAAACTGACTACCAGATAACAGCATGCTTGCAGTTAAATAAATTCTAAAAAACTAGACCGTTCGGGTTGCCAAAGCAGGCGGAATATTTGCCGCTTTTCTGGCCGGTCCAAATACTGCTGCTTGACCAATAAGCCATAATACCAACATACCAATAGGGATATAGAACCAGTCTATTTTGTTAAGGCCGAAGGTGTTCACTAGTATGATATTTAAACCTATGGTAAGTACGGCTCCTAATATAACGCCTAAGCTACTGATCAAAAAATTCTCTATCATAAAGTAGCGCACAATGGCTGACTGACTAGCGCCCAGCGCGCGTCTTGTACCGATTTGTTTTTTACGTTGATTGACACTGAAACTTGCCAGTCCAACGATGCCTAAGGCGGTTACTATGGTCAAAATAATCATCACAGTCGTCAGGATTTTAATCATGGCAGTATGGCCACGATAGCTACTTTCGCGGGTTTCTTCGATGCTGCGCATCCCTTGAATTAAACGGTCTTTGTTACTGTTAGCCAACAACACTTCTACATGTTTCATTACCGTATCTCTTTGGCCAGGTTCAGAACGAATAAAGTACTTGCTAGCTTTAAAATCTTGTCTCTCAGGTGATAACATAACGTTTTCTAAATTATTCCAACCAACCCAAGGTGCTTGTAACTTATCAATAATTCCAACTACGATCATCGGATCTGTGTCATTAATATAGACTGTTTTCCCTATCACTAATTGGTAGGGGATCTCAGAAAATAAATTTTCAGCCATCGCTTTAGACAATATGGTTTTATTTGGCCAATCTACTTGTCCAACTTTACGTAAACCAATATCTGTCGGAGCAAAGTTTTCACCTGCAATAATTTCAACATCTAAAGTATTGATACCATGTTCATCAACCATGTAAACCGCCGTTCCAACGCCATCATATTCAACCCCAGATTGTGTTTTTAAACCCATTGACCAACCACTGCCACTGTTGGGTACTGCATTAATTTGAATCGCGTCTACTATGCCGGGCATTGAGCGTAAGGCATTCATATCCTCTTCAACTGTAATAGGTACATTAAAGTTGTCACCAAAACCAACACTAGTCAGATAAAAACTATTTTCATTATCAATGCCGCTGTCACGTTGCATTTCTTTACTACGTTCAACAATGATATATACCGAATTTACAATTATGGTCATAGTCACGGCTATCTGTAATGCGATTAAAATGGCACCGACTCTATTGCGTAACATGGCGCGAAATATAGGACCAATTTCCCAGTTGATTGAGGTGCTAGCGAGAGTATTTGACATATTATGGCCCCTTTATTAGACGGCTGGCGCTATTGGTTTTTCAATTGACTGGCAGGCGAGATATTACAAGCTCGCCAAGTAGGATATAAACCTGCGGCAATACTAGATAACAAAGCAACGCTTAGTGCGACCAAAATCATATTAATGTCTAGTGTGGCTAGATCATCCACAAAGTCGCCATAAAGGCTTTTTATACTTTGTAAACCAAGAGCAGCTAAGCCGAGTCCCGCGATACCACCTAACAAACCTATCAATGCTGTTTCGATTAAGTGCTGCTTGAATAAGTCTGCTTTCGATGCCCCTAATGCTAAGCGCAAACCAATTTCAACAGACTTACCAGTAAACTTAGCCAACAACAGCCCAACGGTATTGAGTAAACACACTAATAAAAACATAAATGAAAGCCACATCATCATTTTTGCGTCTTCTTCAACCACTTCTTGGTGCTCCATCCACTGCATAACGTTGGACAAGCGATTGTTAAGTGGACGTGGGAAACGTCCCAATTCTTTTTGTTCCATCACATAATTATTTATAAAGTTCATGTAATCGGTTTTTGCGCTGTCATCGGGAAGTTCTACCCACATTTGAGTATTAATGCATTCAGATCGTAAAAATGCGCTAAAACCTTCGCCTGCAGGATTTTTCCAACAATTGTTGTTACCCCAGTTTGGTAGCTCTAGTTCTTCTTTTAGGCTGAATGGCATAAACAACTCTTCGGTTTCGTTAAATGCCCCGTTGTTCACATCATAAAACTTGGGCATAGGCTGCCAGTCATCGATCACTCCCACCACTTGGAAATTCTTGCTAGCAATAACAATTGTTTTACCTACTGAATTTTCACCACCAAAAACACTCTCGTTAATACGTTTGCTTAACACTATTACCTGTTCGCGACGAGTATCTGAAGCACTGTTCCAAGGATTACCGAATATAAACGGTACATCAAACATGTTAAAAAAGTCGGTATAAGCCAGTCTGATAGAAGCTTCAAATGGTTTGGCATCGTCTCCTGCAGGTTCAATAATGGCACCAGACCTAGACATGGCAGATTGCCTTAATGCTTTGTTAGCGAGAGTGAAATTGGTTGCGTCTGTCCATGTTAGTTGATTGGGTAGGGTATCTTCATCATCATTAAATGCATTGTTTGGGTCCCAATTGTCTACTTGTATATGAAATAGTTGATGACTTTTGTGTGGAATAGGATCAGCCGACATCAAGTAATTTACAGTGATCATAGTCATGCTGGCACCAATGCCCAATGCAATCGCTGTGATCATAAGCAAGCTTAAGATGGGATTACGTTTTACACTTTTTATCGCAAGTTTTATATAATATCCAAACATAATGATGACTCCTAAGCGTTAGACAGCACTAAGCTGTCGGGGCATCGTAATATCTTCATCATTAATCTCGCTGACCTTGCCATCACGCACATAAATATTGCGCCTAGCTTGCTTTGCTAAGTGCCCGTCATGGGTAACCATGATAATGGTGGTACCTGCTGCGTTGATGCTTTTTAATAAGCCCAAGACACTATGAGCCATCTCGGTATCTAAGTTTCCAGTAGGTTCATCGGCTAACAAAAAACGTGGTTCTCCTGCAAGTGCTCTTGCAATGGCGACACGTTGCTGTTGACCACCAGAAAGTTGTGATGGCAGATGTTTCATTCGTTGCGCTAATCCAACCATTTCAAGGCTATTTTCGATGCGTTTTTTACGCTCAGCACTTTTAAAACCTCGATAGCGTAGAGGCACATCAACGTTATCAAATAAACTTAGATCAGGTATCAAATTAAAGCTTTGAAAAATAAAGCCAATTTTTTCATTCCTTATCTGGCTACGCTTTTTGTCATTCAAATGACTAACGTTTTGACCGTCTAACTCATATGTGCCTGCATTAAACGTTTCGAGTAGGCCCGCGATGTTTAAGAATGTGGTTTTCCCAGAACCTGATGAACCCGTTACCGCGACAAAATCGCCTTCACCCACATGAAGGTTGAAGTCTCGTAGTGCATGAGTTTCTATTAAATCTGTACGAAATACCTTTTTCACATCTGTCATTTTTAACATATGTTTTTTCCCTAATTGTTATTATTCATTTGATTATTGAGTAATTAAGACACTTTGTGCGCCCTTAAATTGATCTGTACCTGAAACAATAATGGTATCACCGACTGACAGGCCGTTAAGTACCTCTACACTTGATAAACTTCGGGCTCCAGTGGAAATAGGTGTACGTTCTGCTATATCGTTTTTAACGATGTAAGCAATTCGTCCATTCCCTGTTTCTAGAAATTGCCCACGTTGTACCATCAGCACATCGTGTTTGTTTTCCATCAAAATACGGGTAGTTAAGCGCTGGTTTTGACGTAAACCTTGTGGCTGATTTATGCCGATATCAGAAACAGAATTGAAACGAACTCTGCCCGTAACCTGATTGTTCTCAATTTCAGGTGAGATGGTTATGAGTTTTGCTAAATGCGTTTCACCATTAAGCTTGATTTCAGCAGCCATACCTATGGCTAAGTCATCAGCATAACTTTCTGGAATATCGACTTCTATCTCAAATTCAGATAAGTCCACTACACTTAAAATTGATTGGTTTTTTGCTACCTGATTTTTTTGCTCTACAGATAGATTACCGACTAAGCCATTAACGGGTGAAAGTAAGATTAATTCGTCGACTTGACGACTCAATTCAGAAACCAAAAGCTCCTGACGTTCCACAAATAGACGTTTGGTTTTTACTTCAAACTCTAAACTTTCTAAATTGAGTTCTGCATCTTTGACCGAATGATTAGATACTAAACGAGCGTTTTGTAGATCATCTTGGGCTTTTTCAAAATCAATCTGGCTAATGGATTGGCTTTCAAATGCTTTATCAGCTCGGCGTTTTTCCCTATCTGCTGCAGTCAATGACACTTTAGCCAAATCGACAGCTTTTTGATTAACTAGAGCTTGTTTACTAGATTGAATTTTCTGCCTGTCTAATTCCATTTGTAAACGTTGCAAGGCGGATTGTTCTTGTTTGAGTTGGTTGCTGAGTTCTGGACTATCAATGGTGGCCAATATTTGGCCCTTAATTACGGTGTCGCCCGCATCTATATAAAACGAGATGGTGCCTTGTGCAGGACTGTATAACTTTGGGCTGATCGCTGCCACTACTCGTCCTTGAACGGATAAGTCTCTGACAAAGTCACCTCGGGTGACTGAGGCCAAACGTATCCTTTGTGCAGAAACGCTTGCGTCTGAGTTGGACCATTTGCTGATAGCGGGTGCAATTGTGAAATATGCTAACCATGCAATTAAAATACAACCTAAAGCTATCCATTTTGTTTTACTATTGGATATTTTTAAGACGGCGGTATCTTGGCCACTGGTGTCGGCAATTTTCATCTATATCCTGAAATATTTGAGCAATCCAATCAATACAATACTAAGTCGTTGTAATAGCCAAGAAGGTTTAAAACAAATAAAAATATTTTTGTAGCAATGTTTTATGGCTGCTTTTTATCATGGTTTTTTAATGCTATTAAGACACAACCTATTGGCTTCTTGTGGCCTGTTCAGCAGATATGTTCATGGCTTTCAATATGGAATTTAAAAACCATCATGACAAATATGAATAAAATATTGTATTTACGTTCACAAGTGTTAGATACAACAGCATTAGTGTGAGGATTTTGCTGACTTTTTAGAGAGCAGAGTCATGGTAACTGCCGTCAGTAATTTTTTACCGCATTCCTTAAAAGTGATAATTAAATGTATAATAAATGAACAGGGTATAATAGTTATACGATCGTGCTTAGAGCATAAAATTAAGTGTCAATATGTGTGAATATAAGAATGTGAAAACATAAGTAAAAATGATGCTTGTGTATAACGACGTTAATCGATAACTTTTAGTCATTAACAATTTTGTGACATTGATTATGCCAACTGAAGAACAAAAACATTATTCCACTTGCACCCTATGTGAAGCCATGTGTGGCATCGAGGTAACGACTCAAGATAGACAAATATTATCTATTGTAGGTGACAAATTAAACCCTTTCAGTGAGGGGCATGTCTGCCCTAAGGCAATGGCACTTAAAGATTTGTATGAAGACCCTGAACGAATTCGCTCACCTATTGAGAAAACAGCTGATGGAAAAGGGTGGCAGCAAGTATCTTGGGACTACGCCTTAGACAAAGTGGCAAACAGCTTGTTTAACGTCCAGCAAAAACACGGCGTTGAATCAGTCGCTACGTATCTTGGTAACCCGAATGCTCATAATATGGGTTCTATTTTATTTGGTCCCTATTTTTACCGAGCGTTAAAATCACATAACCGATATTCAGCCACATCAGTCGATCAACTGCCCCATCATATTGTTTGTCGTCAATTATTTGGTCATCAGTCACAAATTCCTATTCCGGATATTGATCACACCCAACATTTTATGATTATAGGGGGTAATCCATTAGCGTCTAATGGCAGCATAATGACGGTTCCACATATAAAACGTAGATTAAAAGCCATTCAAGCTCGCGGCGGTAAAGTAGTCGTCATTGACCCTAAAAAATCTGAAACAGCAGATATGAGTAGTGAACATCATTTTATAAAGCCAGGTACTGACGCCTTATTGTTGTTGGCAATGATCCATACCTTGTTTGATAAGCAACTGGTCGCCGCTGATGAACTTTTGAGCTTTGCACCTGACTTATTAGCCGTTGAAAAATATGTTGCACATTATCCGGCTGAAAGAGTCGCAAAACTAATAGGTATGAGCGAAGCCCAGATTATTGGTCTGGTAGAATCATTTTGCGCAGCTGGGCCTGCTGTTTGTTACGGACGAATGGGTGCTAGTGTGCAAGCATTCGGAACCCTAACACAATATCTCATTATGTTGTTTAATATGCTCACAGGCAATTTAGACCGGCAAGGCGGCATGATGTTTACTCAACCTGCTGCTGATTTACTGCCTCATTCAGGTAGAGGCTCGATTGCAAATTTTCATACGAGAGTGCGTGGTTTACCTTCTTTTGCTGGAGAGTTTCCAGTATCGGCTTTAGCAGAAGAAATGATCACCGAAGGTGAAGGACAAATCAAAGCCATAGTCATTGGAGCAGGTAATCCGATTTTGACTACGCCTAATGGGCAGCAATTAGATAAAGCTTTTGAGAACCTAGACTTCGTTGTGGCAGTTGATTTTTATATAACTGAGACTTCACGCCATGCTGACATAATTTTACCACCAGTAACGGCATTAGAGCGCGACCACTATGATATTGTTTTCCATAACTTTGCTATAAGAAATAGCACCAAATTCTCACCTGCGATTTTTCCTCCTTCTGAAACAAGCAAGACTGATTGGCAAATATACCTCGGACTAGCTGAGCGATTAGATACATTAAATGGTTTACCCACAGATAGGTATCAAACACTTTGGCAAAAAGAACCTAAAGGTGTGGTGGATGACTTATTAAAAAGTAGTCGATATCGACATGAAGACGAAGTGTTAAGTATTGATTTGTTATTGAAAAAGCCCCACGGAATTGATCTTGGTCCACTTCAGCCTGATCTACCTGAAGCCATTTATCACAATGATAAAAAAATCAATTTAAGCTTTGACTACTTTATGGCTGATTTAATCCGCCTAGAAGCACACTTTTTTACTACTGAAGGACCCCATGAAAATAGTTTACAATTGATTGGTCGTCGACATCTCAAAACCAATAACTCTTGGCTTCATAACAGTAAACGCATGGTTAAAGGTACTAATAACGGCTGGTCTAGGTGTACTGCACAAATTCACCCTGATGATGCGAGTAAACATAACATTCAAGAGCAACAGATGATCAAGGTCACATCTAGGGTAGGGCAAGTATCGTTGCCCGCAGAAATAACCGAGAAAATTATGCCTGGCGTCATTTCGATTCCTCATGGTTGGGGTCACAATAAAAAAGGCAGTCAATGGCAAACCGCTGAGCAACATGCAGGAGTGAGTGTCAACGACCTAACCGATGAAATGGTGTTAGATGAGTTGTCAGGCAACGCTGTTTTAAATGGTGTACCCGTGACAATAGAGGCTGCCTAGTTGTGCAAAAAAATAGCCTGACATAAAAGATCTTTATATAAAAAACATTGAAAATGCTGGGCTGATACAAAATGTGGGACCTAATTCTTCAGAACCTTTTTATTATTTAAAGATTTGTTGATGTGATCGGTTGCTATCCTAGTGGCAACTGATCCGACATTTGTGGTCGTTTCTTACCTTCTACCATATATAACTCAACTTGAACCTTGCCATAATTTTTCTGTAGCTCATGTTCGACAAAAAACCACTCTGTGAATAGCTTAAATGCTAAAATAATCATAGTTGGCAATAGTGACAAACCTAAACACTAAACAATACTTTCGGAATAATTTTTTCATTAGAACTCGTGTCGATGAATAATATTATTATTTATGGTTTGCCAATTATTTAGCGCTAATTTTGTTTATTAGTCAGTATTAGCTAATCACAGAATATAAAATATAAATTCGATAACACCCCATAATTTCAACGTATGAAAAAGTAGATTAGCAAGGTTTATTTCAAAAACATAGTGGTGTTAAGGCTGCTCAGTAATAGGAATAAGGGTAGATGAAATATGGCGTACCAATTAAGATTGAAGCCTGTTTTGTTTACAAAGCCATCCAAATGTAAAATATTATTGGCTAGTCGCAAAGAGTTAAAAACATCTACATAATTTCACTATTGCCTAAAACTGATATGTACTCAAATCAGCCCATCGTAGGCCCATTTTTTATGTTACATGCGGTCAGAACTTTAAATATATGACAGTCTCCAAAGTGCCATAAGGGGACGTTTGCGATTCGATATATCAGCGTTGCTGACCCCACAGATTCAAATGTGTATTTGATTGGTTAGAAAACTTAGTCAGATTTTAATGTAAGACACATGTTTACATCAGTTCTCGTTTAAATAATGGCTTCAAAATAGTTTTCACACAGGCTGTGCTAGGAGCGGTCATTCAACTTTGGAAAAATCAACGTCACTGACACTATCGACTGATAACGAATGTCTCGTTAATTGTTTTTTGTTATTTTATTATTTTGTTAAAAGTAAGATGCTGGTCAGGCAAATCAATAGGGCTTATTGTGCCTGCTCGCCTACTGCCCACTACATGCGTATATATTTCTGTGGTTCTGAGATCGGCATGACCCAATAATTCTTGTACTGTCCGAATATCCGCCCCTGATTGTAATAATCGGGTTGCACAAATTTGTCTGGAGCTAAATTTGAACATCCGCAGGATGGCCCGAAGGGTAAAATGCAAGGACGTATTTTATAAATGAGTGGCGAAACGTATGTGCAGTCACCCGTTTCATCACACCTGATTTAGATACAGCTTGCCTTAAATACTTGGCGTAAGAAGTTTCATGTATATGATGACGGCAAATGTAACCATCAATTGGGTGTGTGCAACGCACACTTGACGGAAACAAAAATTGCCAGCTCATTTGCTTAGCAGCATTACCATATTTTCTAATTAGTGAAGGGGGAAGAGATGCCATGCCAAAACCTTCGCACATATCTTTATCATGGCACTTCTTAGCAATAACCATCTGATTTTTAATAGACTCAGCTAGTGATTGTGGCAACAATGTATACCTATCTTTTCCACCTTTTCCTCTAAATACAAAAATGGATTGATTTATAAAATCGATGTCTTTTACACGTAGACGCAACGCCTCGTGCACCCTTAAACCACAACCATATAAAATAGCTGTTATCAGCCAATACTTGCCTGACATACATTTTAATATCTTTTGCACTTCTTCAGCATTTAAAACAGTAGGCAGGTTTCTAGGCTTTTTAGCATAGCCAAACTTCAGGTTTTTAAGCTCTCTATCCAATACATGTTTATACATAAATACAATCGCACATAATGCTTGATTTTGTGTGGCCGCACTAACGCCTCTAGAAACAGCAAGGTGAGATAAAAATGTCTCTACCTCTTTATTGCCCATTTCATTTGGATGCTTTAAATGATGAAAACGAATAAAGTACCTTGCCCAATACAAATAAGACTTTTCAGTTTTCAAACTGTACTGTTTTGTGCGAATAACCGCTCGAATTGATTCTATAAAAGGTGACATATTGACTTTTCTAAGCGCTGTATATATATACAGTTATAATGTAAAAAGAGGATATTGCAATATTTTCAATGGGCATAATAAGCATCGTCATGCTTCACTTCTGCAGAAGGTTTTTCGTATGCAATTGTTTTATATGGGTTTTGTTTTTAAGTCATGTATTTATCCAGACCTAAAAGTCTGGATAAATACATGGCTTCGCTTGATCACAAAATATCAAATGTAGATTTACCTTCTCAAATGGTTAACTTTATGAAATGCTGTAAAAAACTTACCGGAATGTCGAGTTGATTTTGTCAATATCAAATGTATCTAACCCGACTTCTGGCTAATATACTGTTATGTGCCTAGTAAGCTTTTGTAACTTGTTGACATTTATGTGGATTTTTTTAATATAGATAGTATGAAAACAGGAATCACCATACAAAAATATCGAATTATCATCATTCCATAGGAATGGTGGGTTATTACGTATCTGTAAAACCCGCTCAAGAGGCGGGTTTTCTTTTTCTGGCTCTTGGGATTATTTTTGAGACTGGAGGCGGTATGAAAAAAATAGTTGTTTTGGGCAAGCCTGGTAACGGTAAGTCCTCATTGGCTAAAAGGTTAGGGGTAGCAACTGGGTTACCAGTGCATCAATTAGATTCGATCTTTTATAAACCAAATGGCGAAACAATAGACGTAAAACAATTCGAAAAGTTGCACAAAACTATAATCGCAAAAGATTCTTGGATAATTGAGGGGTTTGGCACTCATGAAACACTTTATCAACGTCTAAGAGCTTCCGACACTTCAATTTACATAGACTTGCCTTATTTGGTCAGTTACTGGTTTGTTACAAAAAGGCTATTCAAAGGAATGCTAATAAAACCAGAGGGGTGGCCTGAGGGGTGTTCGGTTTTAAAAGGCTCTATACAAAGTTATAAAACATTAAGAGGTTGCCCAGCGTTTTGGAATAATGAGTTTATGGAAAAGATCGAAGACATTACAGTAGGAAAATCATTACATGTTATTCGTTCAGTGTCTGAGTTAAATGGATTCATCGACAAATATGTGTCAGCGTAGGCACATAACAAGCAAATTATGTAAGGGACGCGCAAACAGCGCGCGCCGCATATTCGAAGCGTTAGCATACTTTATCTGGAATCGTGGTAATCAATATGGAAGATTTAAATGAAATCAATTTGTAAAACTATTCTTTTAGGACTCCTTTTAGTTGGAGTGTCGTCTTGTTCTGATAGTGATCAACAACCAGATCCTGATTTCGTCCCCAAAAATATCAATAGTACCTTTTCTAAATTAAATAGCCCTGTTGTTCTTATTGATGAAGCTCATAATAATTTCCTTACAAAAAAGGGCAGATACAAGCCTTTTTCTCAAGTTCTGTCTAGTGATGGTTATACTGTGAAATCTAGTAAAGAAAAGTTCACTTTAACTTATTTAAAACAAGCGGATATATTGGTAGTCGCAAATGCACTAGATAAAAATAGACAGAACTGGAACCCTCCATTCGGAGATGCATTTGACAAAGGAGAAGTTGAAGCCGTTAAACAATGGGTATCACAAGGTGGTTCTCTTTTTCTAGTTGCCGATCACACACCTTTTCCAAAAGTTATAGAAAAACTATCATCTGCTTTTGGTTTTGAGTTTAGTAATGGTCATGTCCGTGACGCCTTATTTCGCTTAGATAATAAATCCCTTATAGAACATTCAATAACCCAAGATATCACTCAAGTTAAAACATTTGGTGGTTCCGCTTTTCAAATACCTGAAAGTGCACAGCCCCTTTTAACTCTAGGTAAAGGAGCCACATCTGTTGTGCCCGAGATACCTTTTCAAGTAAATGGCAAAACTCCAAGAGTATCAATGAATGGCTGGTATCAAGGGGCAGTTTTGGAAGTTGGAGAAGGTCGAGTTGCAGTGTTTTCTGAGGGGATGACGTTCTCATCGCAAGTTACGGTTTCAACGGGTAAAAAATATGGTTTAGTCTCAGATGGTGCGGAACAAAATGAACAATTTCTTCTAAATGTCATGCATTGGCTGTCAAAGAAAATTTAAACGACAGGTGTACCCAGTATGCTAACAAGTCACTTAAAAGGTCAAAAAACAGTTGGTTTTTGCTCCTGCGTCGCTTATTTTAACCAACTGTTTTTTGCATCTTAGTGAGGCGTTATACCGACTTGTCCAAGTATGGAGGTTCCATTTGGTATTTAAATTCTTAACTTTGTTAAAACAAACTCGAATATATTTCATTTGCACTATATTTTTGTCTTTCAGTTCTCCCTTTTCTATCGCTGAAGATTTTTCTGGACGCTATGAGAACATCAATAATGACTCTATCGTAGGGAGACTCTGGCTTCCTGATTCTCCAAATCAAGAACCTGCTATCCTACTTATCGGTGGTTCAGGCGGTGGATATGAGAATCAAGATGCTGAATGGCTTTCTTCTTCCGGTTTTGTTGTTCTTAACGTTCGCTATTTTTGCGCTAAAGGTTTGCCAAAAAATCTAGTCAATGTACCAATCGAATATTTTAATAGAGCATTAGATTGGTTGAACAATCACCCATTGGTTAAAAAAGATGATATAGGAATATTTGCCCACTCAAGGGGAACGGAAGTTGCGCTGTTGACTTCTTATTATAATTCTCTTGTAAAAGCTATAGTTGTGAGATCACCTAGTGCAGTTGTTTGGTTGGGTCCTGGTTGGAGTGGATTTAATGAATCTGCATGGTCATGGAAAAGTAAACCGATTCCCTTCCTTAATGTAGGACTAATTGATGGTGCTATTTGGTTGTCTCATGTATTACGTGATAAAAAATTGATTAAAAGCAGAGAAATGTTTGAAAATGCATTGACTAATAATAGCTCAATTAATGAAGCTAGGCTGCCAGTAGAGCATATTAAAGGACACCTGTTGTTAATCTCAGGGTCTGATGATCAACAATGGCCAAGTACTGCTATGTCAGATATGTTAGTTTCAATCTTGACTAAATCTGATTTTGAGTTTAGTTATAGGCATATTGCATTTAAAAATGCGGGTCATCGCCCAGGTCGTTTGTCTACACCGGATGATACTTTTGCTAATGGTGGAACTATTGAAGGGAACATTGAAGCTCATAAACAAACCAAAATTTTAGTTAAAGAATTCTTCGATGAAAAGTTAAGATAACTGTTAAAGAAGAGCTGTAATATGTCGGTATAACAAGGGCATAAATCAGGATTCCGTAAGCAGTCGTGGTTTTTGCAAAGAAACGCAATAACGCACGCCAGTTTACTCCACCTATTATGCTAGCGTTATGTGCAGAATGGAATTTACCTAAAAGGATATATCTAATGAGAAAAGTTGTTCTGTTTTCTAAGGCTAAGAAATGGTGGCATGAAAGCCCTGATGTAGATTTGTTAAATGCTCAGATTACTGAGATAGAAAAAGATGGTTGGTCTATTGTTTCTGTTTCAGCAAATACAAATTTCTTGGGATTTATTTCGTCCTATACAATTTTGATAGAGTTGTTAGATTGATTGCACATAACAAAAACATCATGGTGGGAATTTTACTCGCTGAAAAAACGCTCCTAAAATCCCCATATGTTAAGCGTTAGGTTTCAAAGGACATTCTGGTGAAAATCAAATTACAGAATAAAACTCAGGTAGAAAAAGGAATTATCAAATCATATTGGTTTGAAAATGAAAACATAGGATTAGCGAACACGCTTTTTCATCGAATAACTCTTCCTCTTAAAGAATTCGATTCAGGGTTAGATTATGAAGAACAACCTGTTCAAACTGAAATAGTTTTAGATTGGTATAATTTGGGTTTACCTGAACCTTCTGAATTGGATGGCTTAAATTTGAGCCATTCAAATTATTCAGATGCCGAAGGTTCTGTTTATGTTGGGTGTTCTCATAATTGGTGTGATGTTAAAAAATTAAATATTGTCAAAAATATAGACGGTAATTTTGATGTTTCTGGCAAGATCTTAATTGAGTTTGAAAACGAGGGGGTAGGTGAAAATGAAGAGTTCACATTTCAAACAAGTTGCGAGTATATTGAAACCTAACAAGTGCATTATGGTGGGAATTTTACTCGCTGGTAAAGCGCTCCTAAAATCCCCATATGTAAAGCGTTAACTGCCAACGAGAGTCATGGAAGAATTTAAGCCTAATCACATTCCGAAGAAGACGCGCATTTTTAACGTAATATGGGCGTGCGTCCTTATATTTTTGGCTATATATGGTTGGTTATCGGGCAGCTTTTATTTTCCTGGTCGGGCTGGTAGCAATGGTGTTACGTTCACCAGTCTAGGTTTGATTTTATTCATTTGCGCTTTGATCACCGCAGCAATAAATGCGCTTTTGGTAGTTGTAGACCACTACGATAAGCGTAACAATGAAACACAATATAAAATGTTTTCTCGGTATCTTAATATCTTTGGTGTCATTGTCATTATCAGCGCTTTTGGTTATCAATATGTTCATAGTCAAAAGCCAGCGGTAGTTATTAGCAATGGCAGTTAACAAAAACATCATGGTGGGAATTTTACTCGCTGAAAAAGCGCTCCTAAAATCCCCATATGTTAAGCGTTAGGTGAATATGCGATTAACTCAACCTTCTGATGAAAACTTTATTGAATTGATGTCTTGGTTTTCGAACGAAGATGAATTAAATATTTGGTCTGGCCCAAATTTTAGATATCCATTTGATTTAAGCACTTTTAAGAGTAACTTAAGCCTTGATACCTTGAAATCATTTTCGTTAACTTCTAACGAAGGTGATTTATTGGCATTTGGACAATATTATTTAAGACTTGGGAATTGCCACCTTGGAAGATTAATTGTTAATCCTAATTTTCGTGGGCAAGGCATTGCTTCCCACCTAATAAACCAATTGAGTACTTTGGGTAAATCGGATTTAAGAACTGACTCATGTTCACTATTTGTATTAGGCCACAATAAAAGTGCAATCAAAGCTTATACAAAACTTGGCTTTTCTATGGCTGATTATCCGGAAGAAATTCCATTGAAAAATTGTTTTTATATGGTGCAAGTTTAAATTCACCTAACAAGAAAATAAACAAGGACACGTAACAGTTGGCTACGTTTCGCTTCGCTACACAATTTTAGCCAACCATTACTTAGCCTGTTATTAGGGCGTTAGGTTTACAGGAATATATGGATGCATCAGGATGAATCCGAAAAATATAAAAATACTTATCAGCATATTAATCACGGTTACTGTCATTACCACAGGTGTAATCTTTTGGAGAATAGCGAAAGATGAAATTTTCTATCTTTGCGGTAATTTTTCGTCTGGTGTAACGAAGTCAAGTGTAGTTAGGCAACTGGAAACAGCCAATCTGTCCAGCTATACACACACTGTTAATGAAAACAGTTCAATTATTGTGTTTAGTAGCAGGCTCTATTTTGTCGCTAATCAATGTATTATCGACTTAGATAAAAGTGAAAAAGTTGTGCTTGCAGACTATAAGTAAACCTAACAAGAGACTATGGCGTCAATAGTTAATTTATAGCCTTTGGCGCTTCCCACATAACCCCATCTCTAAGCATCGAATTTAGTATCACAACCATCTTTCTAATGCAGGCAATAATAGCTACTTTCTTAGGTTTTCCAGCCGCCACTAATCGTTGATAAGTGTCCTTAAATACAGGATTACTTTGAATAGCAGACATCATAG